>Ga0214472_10000677_pt1 | contig 41423 bp, 33 predicted proteins | sample RVTome_6_FD_207662 | JGI IMG/M metagenome (GOLD analysis project Ga0214472, IMG submission 207662) | Soil microbial communities from uranium-contaminated site in the Upper Colorado River Basin, Wyoming, United States - RVT140D175 | ecosystem: Environmental > Terrestrial > Soil > Contaminated >...
CGCGGTCTTACACCGCACGGGCTGGTGTCTCCGGGGAATGCCAGCGAAATATGTGACGGAGCAGCGGCATTAGTTCTCTCCGACCGAACAACCGCGGATAAGAATGGCTGGCCGGCACGATACGCCGTTGTGGGGTATGGCGTTTGCGGCGTGGATCCCAAGGTTATGGGTCGCGGTCCGGTGCCGTCGATCGAGCAGGCTCTGGCTCGCGCTGGGATCGAGAAGAAGCACGTCGACTTATGGGAAATCAATGAAGCATTTGCCGCGCAATACCTCGGCGTGGAAAAGGAATTGAAACTGGATCGGGAGATCGTCAATGTCAACGGCGGTGCGGTGGCCATCGGACATCCGCTCGCCGCGACCGGCGTTCGTATGTTGGTTGATCTGATCTATGAAATGGAGCGGCGCGAAGTGAAGACCGGTTGTGCGTCCGCTTGCATCGGCGGCGGGCAGGGTGTCGCTGTTATCATTCAAGACACGGAAAAATCCTAGTGATTCGACAATCACGATTTTATGTGTGCCACTGCTCCGTGAGCAGTGCGCTTGACCGAACGCGGCCCGCACGATCAGTGACACTTATTGCCCCCCTTCTTACCAAGGAGGGGCTGGGGGAGGTTCTCTATCGATCGAATAACCTCCCTCAATCCCCCCTTGGTAAGGGGGGAGGAAAGGTGGCCAACCTTCTTGGAACTGGAACCATCCGCCACTTCAGGTGTGTCGGAGCACCAACTCAACTGAGAAACGGAAAAGTATCATGAAACAGGCTTTTTCATTCGGTGACAAATCTCTAGACGCGGCCGTGGCGCGCATCAATGATCTTCGTTGTGTCGCGGTAGTCGGCGCCGGAACCATGGGGTTGGGCATTGTCATTGATCTGCTCAAGAAAACGGAGTGCGATGTCGTCGTTCTTGACGTCGATGACGAGGCGTTGACCCGCGCCAAGAAGCGATTGAGCGCTTTATGGTCGGGCGAGGTGAAGGCTTTTCGCATGCGTGTGGAGGATGCCAAGCGGCTCGAATCGCGCGTTACATTCGCCAAGAGCTACTCGGACCTGAAAACGGCTGACGTCATCTGGGAGGCGGCCACCGAACGAAGCGAAATCAAAGCGAAAATCTTTGAGACCGTCGAGCAAAACGTCGATGCGGAAAAGATTACCGCGATATTTTCCAACACCTCGTCGCACACCACGGCGGAATTGGCCGAGCTGTTCAAGTCGGCTGCCTTTCGCGAGAAATTCCTCACGGTGCATGGCTACTTCCCCTTCGATATGAATCGTCTCATCGACGTGATGAAGGGCAAATACGCCTCCAACGAGACGTTTCTGTTCGGTAAGGTTTTTGCGGATCAGATTCTGGAGAAGACCGTCATCGCGCTGCCCGCAGATCACCATGGATACATCACCGACCCGATCTTCCAGGCGATGGGCGCCATCGTCTCGTGGGACATTCAGTCGTCAAAGGATATTGTCGAGTTGGGTGGTGTGTGGTCGCTTTTCACGGCCAATCCATTCGTTGTGCTCGACCAGACCGGGCACATGCCCTACACCGAATCTTCGAAACACTTGGGTGCGTCGTTGCCGCCGCACGACCGGTTACGCGGTCTGTACCTCCGGGACGAACAGCACTATCCCGATTGGATCGCCACCTTGGAGCGCGAGAACCGAACGGGTGTCAATGTTCAGACGCGTCAGGGGTTTTATGCCTGGAGCGAAGGTGATCGCCCCAAGACCACGGGCGTCCTCGATCCCGCCACGGGTTCATACGTGCCCATCGATGAGATTTCCCGAAAAGACTTCTGGTCTTACTACGAAGCGGCAGAACGTGATCGTCGTGCCGGCAAGATCAAGAGCACCGATTCACTCGTGTATGTGGCCTGTGCCAACGACGCCGGTGGGCGGACTTTTCGGAGGTATGTGCTGCCGATCTGCCTCTACGCGCTGGACATGATTCAGGATGGCGTGGCGACGCCCGGACAAATCAACATCGCGACGCGCGCCGGTCTGCGATTCAAGGTGGGGCTGATTGAATTGATCGATGCCCTGATCGCCCACCTCACCGTAGATGGCGTCATCGAATTGATCCGCCGGGCGCGCGATGAGAACGCGGGCGACCCGTACCTGGTGGACATGCTGGACGTGGACGGACACAGCGGGCCCCGCAAGGGAAGACCCTGCTTGCTGCTCGAAATGAAAAAACGCAATCTTTGCCGCCTACTGGGTTATGGCAAATATTATGGAACACCGGTCGCCGAGCTTGACTGGAAGAGCGGGGCGTATCGAGGATCTTATCTGGACTTGAAAACCTTCGAGCCCTCGACGAAAGACCGCGTCGCCAGCGTGGTGTTCAACAACCCGATGCGCGGCAACGTCTTTAACCGTGCGGTAATTGACCAATTAGCCCACGCCTACACTCGGTTCCTGCGGCTGCATCGTGAAGGGCGTTGCGGTGCGGTGATGTTCACCGCCGCCGGTGGCGGGATGCGCATGCTCGGTGCCGATGCCCGCGAGTTCAACCGGGGTTGGTTCGAGCGCGACAAAGGCTACGATCCGCTTACCGAATCGGAAGCGTCGGCTTCCAGCCGGAACGCCATTGATCTCTTCAGAACGATTCAACGCAGTCCCTTGGCGTCGATCGGAGTCTTCGGCGAAAAATGGGGTGGCGGAGCGGAGTTCACTTATTTCCTCGACTTGCGTTACGACGTGCGGGCGTTCGGCTTCGTCTTCGACTCGCTGGACCGCACGTCGAGTTGGCAGCAGAAGAACACCTACAACCAACCGGAATTGGACTACGCCATTCTGCCGGGGTTCGGGGCGGCCGGCGAATTGTTGCGACTGGGCTTGGGCGATTCAGTCATCTTTGAAATATTCGATCAGGGCATCACCGCCGATCGTGCCCATCAGGTAGGTTTGAGTAACGGCGTTTATGATGACGAGATCGAGGCACTACGACGTGGTTACGATCGCGCCCGTAACATGGCCAAGGACGCTCCCTACTCCCGGGCGCTGTTCAAGAAAGAGCTGGCACGCGGGGCGGATGATGAACAGTTGGCACAGGAAACCGGTGAAACCTTCAACCCCAAGAAGAATCCTTTCATTCGAACCGGGTTACTGGCACTGCTCGATCGCGGCCAGCGTGCGCCGCGCATGGACTATGCGTGCAAAGATGTGCCATTACCGGGCTGGGCGTACCCCCAGGAAAACGGCATGGCCGAAGCAACGCTCGACGACACGCCCGACTCGGCGAAGGTGGATCGATAAGCCATGGGGTGCCGTCGTTCCGTGTGCACCAAGTAGGGTGGGCACGGCCAGTAGGGTGGGCACGGCCCACCAACAGTAGGGTGGGCACGGCCAGTAGGGTGGGCACCGCCCACCAACAGTAGGGTGGGCACCGCCCACCAATCATAGAAGCCAGTAGGGTGGGCACGGCCCACCAATCGTAGAAGTCGTAGGTTCCGCCGTGCGGACCCAACACCTAACGCTATACGGCTGATTATTTCGGCGAAAGAGAACAGATCGCTATGAAGATCAAAGTATTCAACGAATGGCTCGATAAGCCGCTCGATGAGACCCTTTACGAATGCCGTGAGCTTGTCGAAGATCCCAACTATCCAACCGCCCAACGCTGGCGGCAGGCGGGTGGCAAGGTGGCCGGACACTTTCAGGTCTACTTTCCGGAAGAAATCGCCCATGCGGCGGGCATGTTGCCCATCAAAATGCGCGGCGCTCCCGTCGAACCGACCCGTGCCGACTCGCACTTCGGTTCTTACCTTTGTTCCATCATCAAGACGTCGCTCGAAATCGCACTCAGCGGCCGGCTAGAGCTGGACCTGTTCGTGTCGCATCCCATTTGTGACGCGGCGCGCAACCTCGCCGCCATCTGGGGTCGCAACTTTGACTATCCGTGCCAGATTCTATACCTGCCTCAGAATCCGAATTCGGCACACAGCGTGACCTACCTCCGTGGCGAGTACGATCGAGTTCGGCGCACCATCGAAGAGGTCAGCGGAACCAAGATCCAAGACGATGATCTGCGGAGGTCGATCGAAGTGTACAATGAGAACCGGCAACTCATGCGCGAGTTGTACGACATCAAACGCGAAACTCCCTGGCAAGTCGCAGCCGAGGACGCTTACTGCCTCGTCGCGGTCGGCGGCATGATCCCGCGCGAGGAACACAACGACCTGCTCCGCACCGTGCTGCCACAACTGAGGCAGCGGAAGGCCAAGCGGGAAGATCGAATTCGTGTAGTCTTCGAAGGCGGTTTTTGCGAACAACCGCCACTCGACTTGGTCCGCATGCTGGGGCGAACTTGCTACTTAGTGGACGATGATTTCCATATTGGCATGCGCTGGATTCTTAGCGACGTGTCGACCGAGGGGGACGCGCTCCATCAACTCGCGCAGTCCTATCTGGAGCAATCTTCCTACAGTCCCGTGCAGCACGACAACCGCAAACCCAAGGAAGAGATGCTTCTTGAGCGGGTGAAAGTGGCCGGCGCCGACGCCGTGATCGTTGCCGCGGCTAAGATGTGCGAGCCCGGTCTGGAAGAGCAGGTGGCCTACACCTACGCCCTTGATGACAGTGGCATCCCCTACTTCGTAAGCGAGTTCGAAGAGAACATGACGTCGTTCGAACACCTCGAATTACAGGTCGAAACATTCCTGGAGAACCTGTTGTTCGCTTGATTAGAAAGGGCCGTAAAGCAATGGCAGCAACAAAAGAAGGAATTGTCGGACGCGGCAATCGAGACGGTGCGCAACTGTTTCGTGATTGGTTCAGCGGGTTATCCAAAACGGCCGAGGACGGTGGGCAGGCCGCCTATGTCTTTGTCATGGGCAGCATCAATGAAATCCTCAAGGTCTTTGACCTGCCGGTTGTCTTTCCGGAGATCAACTCGCTGCAAACCGCCGTCCGCCGGGTGGCTCATGAATACTTAAGCGAAGCCGAGGATTATGGTTATTCGCCGGACATTTGCGGTTACGTCAAGGCCGACGTGGCCGTACAACTGCGCGGCGGCGAACACCCCATGGGCAGCATACCCAAACCGAGTATCGCCGTCTTGACCAACGCCTGCAACACCTACATCAAGTGGGCGGAAATCTGGCAGCGCATGTACGACGTGCCCATGTTCACCATCGACATACCCGGCACGCGCGAGGCCGACGGCCAGACATGGAATGGAAACACGGACTTCGAAAACGACAGGAAATACGTCGAAGGCCAACTCCGAGAGTTGATCGTACTGTGTGAAGAAGTCACCGGTAAAAAGTTCGACATCGACAAATTACGCGAAGTGATGGGCTACGCCAACGATGTCAGCGTCAGTTGGAAGAGGGTGCTCGAACTCAACAAGAGCCGACCGTCCTTGTTCAACGCCCTCACCGACGGCACGATCTACCTCGGGGTCGCCAACGGCTTCCGCGGAACGAAGGAGGGCAGCCGGTATTTCAAAGAACTCGTCGAGGAAATGGAATATAAGGCCGAGAACGCCATCGGTACGCTGACCGAAGAAATCTATCGCTTGATCTTCGTGGGCGTTCCATGCTACCCGATCTTTCGCCGGTTCAATGAACTGTTCACCGAAAAAGGCGGGACGTTCATCAACTCCACCTACTTGTGGTTTGCGTCCGGCGGTGTCAATCGCGGTTTCGAGTATGACATGGATCGGCCCATCGAGAGCTTGGCAGAGGGCGTCTTGATCAGCGTACGCGATGCGATGGACAGCATGTTCTATCAAGACCGAACACTGGCCGACATGCTCGACGGCTATCACGTGGACGGAATCGTGTATCACCCGATCAAGAGCTGCCGCACGGTCTCGACCGGACTCGCCGATGCCCGGCGTTACTTAGCCGAGAAGCGCGATGTGCCCAGCCTGTTTGTCGAATCAGACATGATGGATCGGCGCGTCGTTTCGGAGGCCCAAATGAAGAATCGGATTGACGCATTTTTTGAAGGGCTGGCGTCGCGACGCCAGAGTGCGCTTATTCATTAACAGGAAGAGAAACGACCCATGGCTTATGCAGCAGGCGTAGACGTCGGATCAACGCAAACCAAAGCAGTCATTATCAACGAGGATCGTGAGATCGTCGGGCGGGCGCTGATCGACACCGGTGCGAATGTCGTGCACGCCGCGGAGCAGGCCTTTGACTTGGCCGTACAAGATTCCGGCTTGCGCGACACCGAAATCGAGTACGTCATCGGGACAGGTTATGGCCGGTATCGCGTGACGTTCGGCAACGCTCAGATCACGGAGATCAGTTGCCACGGTCGCGGCGCTGCTCAGATGTTCCCCGGCACGCGCACCGTGGTCGATATGGGTGGTCAGGACACCAAGGCGATCCGCATCAGCCCGACCGGAGAAATCCTAGACTTCTGCATGAACGACAAGTGTGCGGCGGGAACCGGGCGATTCCTCGGCGCGGCCGCCCGCGCTCTCGACATCCCCCTCCAGGATCTCGGTCCTACGGCCCTGAAATTCAACAAACCCGTCAGAATCAGTACGACCTGCACCGTCTTTGCAGAGTCCGAGGTGCTCTCCTGGCTGGGCAAGGGGAAGAAGATCGAAGACATTCTCTGGGGCGTTCATCAATCCATCGCTTCGCGATCCACCAGCTTGTTGCGCCGGGTGGGCGTTGAAGAACAAGTTACCTTCACCGGTGGCGTGACCAAGAACACGGGAATGATTCGGGCACTCGAGGAGAAGCTCGAAACCAAACTAAACGTAAGCGACGATTCACATTATATGGGCGCGCTGGGTGCGGCGCTCTTTGGGTTGGACCGCATACTGGCCAGCCGCAACCCTCGTGACTCAGTGGAGGTATCCCGTTGAAAATCACGGCCGGAATTGATGTAGGATCAACCTACACCAAAGCGATTCTCATAGACGAAAACCATCAGATCCTGGGCCGCAGCCTTAGGCCCACGGGGTTTAAGCTCGACAAAGTTTCGCAAAACACCTATCAAGAGTCTCTCACCACGGCGGGGTTGCAGCCGTCAGATGTCGATTACGTGATTGCGACGGGAATCGGCCGTCATCAGGTCGCGTTTAAGGACGTGCATGTCACCGATCTGACAGGCAGCGCGCGGGGCGCCGCTTTCTTATTCCCCAAGACGCGCACCGTGCTCGACATCGGCGGTCAAACCATGAAGGCCAGCCGCCTGGACGACACCGCCAAGGTCAAGTCATTCCGGCTGAACGATAAGTGCGCCGCCGGAACCGGTGCGTTCCTCGAGAAAACCGCTCGCTATATGGGTTTTTCGACCGACGAGATCGGCCCGCTTTTGACCACGTCCAAAGAACCCGTACCCATCTCCGGTGTGTGCGCCGTATTCGCGGAGTCCGAAGTGATCAATCACTTGTCGCTCGGCACCCCGCCCTCCGACATCATGCAAGGTGCCATCGAGTCGCTCGTGGACCGGGCCGTTCAGTTGATGAAACGCGCCAAAGCCGAGCCGCAGTACACGCTCGTCGGCGGTATTATGCGATTCGACACCATGGCCCAATCCGTGCGCGATCATCTCAAGAGCGAAGTCAACGTGCCGGACCCCGAAATGGTCCAATTCGTGGCGGCTCTGGGCGCCGCTATTCTAGGGCAACGCCGTCTCAGGTTGCTCGCTGAAAGTAAAAACGCGAGGGCGGTTGATGTGGCCTGAGCTATGCTTAGATGAGATAGGCTCTTTTTCTTCACCCGGTATGGAGGTTAATAACTATTTCTCCCGCCTTACGGCGGTCGGTTACCATTCCTTCACGCTTTTGGAAGTCGGCTACCTTTCCTCTCCACTTATGGAAGTCGCCTACCATTCCTCTACCCTTGTGGAAGTCGGCTACCTTTCATCCCCCCTTATGGAGGTCGGCTACCCTTCCTCCCCCTTTATGGAAGTCGGCTACCTTTCCTCCCCCCTTTCTAAGGGGGGATTGAGGGGGGATGTTGAGTCGGGAATGAACCTCCCCCAGCCCCTACTTGGCAAGGACCGGGGCATCAAGCCGATCCGCAGTGTGTGCACTCACGGCAGGACAACCTATCAGGGCAGGGGGGCGATTCACCGCGCTTGCGGCAAGACGAACCATCATGTTTGCGTGGCCCATCGCCTTAGCGGTGGGGGACTCGAATCTCCCGCGTCATCCGATCGTCCCTCACTTGCAGCTATCAGCCATCGACTGTCAACACCTGGAGTGTCATACCGATGACAGACGGTGCGGACGCATGCCCCCTTGACGCAACGTCCAACGAAGTTGGATTGTCCGCTCCAGCCGACGCAGAGCTCATTGCTCAAGGGTGGGCGCGTAGACACTTCATAGACCCCAACCGCGTGCAGGAGTCGATCGAGCTTTATGAGTCAATGGGTTTCGAGGTTCACACCCGCAAACCCCATGCGTCAGAGTTCGGCACGCAGTGCCGGCTCTGTGCCTCAACATCCTGCGGATCTTTCGTCTTGATCTACACCCGTAAAAAGACTGCCGCTGGTCACACCACGGCATAGCCCTACCCCACGACTGCGCGGCCAATCGGCTCATTTCCCAACCGCAAAACCGGCTGATCAATCAGTTTCTCGGATAGACTCCTAGATTGCCATTGCTTTGCCGTCTAGACGCTGGTATCGTTGTCACTGGCAACTGGAAACATGGCGGTCAGAATCGGACGGAATGGAACGGTTCACGGCAACAAACAAAATGGCGACGACGTTCGTAAGTCCGTGTCAATAAAACATTTGCGGGCGTAATTCAGTGGTAGAATGCCAGCTTCCCAATCTGGGTTTTCTTTTTGTAACCACCTGAAAATCAATCACTTATGGCGGTCGTGGCAACTTAATGAGGCCGGGTTGGCAACTTAGCGTATTGATCCGCACCCCCGACCCGATCCACTGTCTCATCGCGTTGCCCGCGCCAGCATCCAGCTCCCGGCCCGCATCCTTCCAGCCTCGGTGGTTGAAAACCCACCATGACATGCACGGGCGCGAGCGTCGCGGCGAGTACCGGAATGACACAGCTTAGCACTCTCGGCGATCCCCCCCCAAAAAAGACCGATTTCACCTTTCGTCAGCGTGCCGCTGGACCCCAGCCGCCTCCCACCAACTCGAACTTCCACACGTCGCGGAAGATCTCCGTCTGATCCAACATGTTCACCGGCCGCATGCCGGCATCGTCGCGAGCGCGCCAGAGCCTCCGGGGCAAGGTCCCAACCACAAGATACTCGTTCCCGACGATCGCGGGGTCGCGGCGCTCGAATGCCGCTGCCATGAGGCTCTCCACCTCGGACCGACGGGTGATTATCAGGTCGCAGCTCTCGCAGTAGCGGCACTGCTTGTTTAGGACGAAGAGCCGGCTCGGCTCGATGTGGACCACCAGCGGGAACTTCCGCACCTTCGTCTTGCCCTCGCACTTCGGGCACTTGGTGAAGGCCGCGTCCTCGTAAAGGTTCAGAAAGAAGCGGTGACATCGTGCGCCGCCCACAGGCGCGAGGCCGCGCGCGGGCTTGGCCTTTCCGCCCCCGCCCTTCTTCCCCGACGCGCCGCTCATTCCGCCCGGTCCTTCGGCTCTCCGACCTTGCGAAGCTCCAACTGCGACAGCCAATAGCACGCGAGCGGCGCGGGGATCTTCAGGATGTCCGTTCCGCCCTCGGCTCCGTCGCCGGACTTGGCGCCGCCCGGCATGGCGAGCACCTCGAAGTCGGCCATGTCGCGGGTGACGACGTACGCGCGGGAGATCCGCTTCGCGCCGCACAAGGCCCGGAGACCCTTGAGATCCTCCATCCTCACGGCGCTCTCCGTGTATTTGACCTCGAAGGGAACCAGCTCGCCTCCCACCTCCGCGACGATGTCCACCTCGAAGTCCTGCCTGCCCCGCCAGTAGGAGAAGCCGACGCTGACCTGGTAGTAGTGGCTGAACACATGCTTGAAGAACGCCGTCTCGACCGCCGTCCCCAACCTCGCGTTGTCCTCGATGAGGGCCTTGCCCTTGAGCAGGACGCTGCCGGCGATGGCCGCGTCGGCGAGGTAAATCTTGTATCGCGCCCGCAGGATCTCCTTGCCGTACCCGTAGGGCGGGAGCTTGTAGATCAGGTGGGCGGCCTCCAGAAGCGCGAGGAAGTTGTTGACCGTGGGCTTCTTCAGCTCCAAGCTGCTGCACAGGGCTGGAAGGTCGAGGATGCCGCCGTCGTGCAGGCAAAGGTAGAGGAACGTCTTCTCAAGCTCCAGCACGCGGCGCACGCCGAACAGCGCGGTCATGTCGCGCTTGAGGACCTTGTCCACGATGTCCTCCCGGAGCAGGCGCTGCGCCGTCGAGATGTTCTCGACCTGCGCGGTCTGCGGGAACCCGCCGCGCAGGAGATAGTCGTGGAAGTGAGCCACGAGGGGCCGGGCCGTCTCGCCGACGCGAATGCGGTCCCCCTGGGACCATGCGAACAGCTCGGCCAGCGACGACACCTCCGGCAGGTTGGGCAGGTCGATCTTCTTGATCTGGAGGTACTCGAAGAACGATAGCGTCGGGAGCTTGATGGTGTGCCAGCGCCCGACACCCGATTCCTGCCGTTCGGTGTTGAGGGGGATGGCCGAGCCGGTCACGGCGATGCGGCGTTTCCTCTGGAAGTCCGCCTGGAGCTTCAGCCATGTCTGCCAGTCGCTGGTGTATTGGATTTCGTCGAGCACCAGGTACTCGATGCCCTCCGGCGGCGGCTGCAACTCCCGCCAGACGCTGAGTACGCCGTCGAGCCCGACCAGCTTCATCAGCGGGTGGTCGAAGGTGACATACAGAATCTGCTCAGCGCGCACGCCGCGCCGCAGGAGTTCCTGCACCGCTTGGAGCAGCAGCGTGGTCTTCCCGACCTGGCGGGCACCGCTGAGTAGCACGGCGCGGGGGGCCGGGGGGTTGGCGAGCCACTCCAGCAACTGCGGGAACGCCGCCCGCCGCCACGAGGGCAGGTCCGGGATCCGGCCGCCGTCCCACCAGGGGTTGTATTGGCGCAGGACGGCGAAAAGCTCGTTCTTGGACGCTATCATGGCCACATCATACCAGTTTTCGGCTTGGAAGGCAAGTATACATTACCAAAATAGCTGCTTTAGGCAGTTTCTCCACCACAACGGCAAATGCCCTGCGGGGACAGGCCGATCGTGGAAGCGGTTCCGCGCTGCGGCCCCAGGTGAAGATTGGAGGGGGCTGGGCGGAGCCTTTGAGCTTGAACAGCAAGACGATGTTGTGACCCCACGGGATTTCTCTCACGGGCTGTGGAAGATTTGGGCGGCATGATTCCGGCACAGCCTGTGCCGAAGTAGCCCCCTTCAATTTCGGCACAGGCCGTGCCGAAATCCGGGCCTTCTCGGTGTAAGCAAGGCAAAAGGCGCGTATCCGCGAGATGTTGGATGGCGACCCGCCCTCGTCATCGGCATCATCCTACTGGCTGTCGCCTTGCCGCCGAAGCTTGGTCCGCAACGTCCCTTTCGGTGTGACCTCGCGGTTGGTCGAGGGCACCGTCTTTGCCCGCCGCTTACACGCAGCAAGCAGCCGTTTGCACAGGGCCCCGTCGAGGAAACCTGGACTCGTGCAGACGGTCACCATGTCGGGAGTCCGCCAGCCTGGGCGCAAGCGGTTGCCGCTGGTGAATCTTCGCGCAAGGGACTTCCACTGGTCCTCGGGCAGCCACTGTTTCGGCGAGTCGATCTTCACGTCCACCAGCCAATGTACCCGGCAGTTGGGCCAGCGACGCATCGCAAAATAGAGGAAGTTCCCCGCGTTGATCGGAAGTCTGTCGCAGAGCATGTCGTGATGCTCGTCAACGTGGAGTATGAACTGGGGCGTGTCGATCACACCTTCCTCGACGGCCTCCGTCCAGAACCGCAGGGCCTCATGATGGTCCTTGAAGACGGCGTCCACTGGACGGCCAGCCCAGGCAAGCAGTTCATCGAGCCTTTCGAGCGGTTCGTCAAGGAACCGGAAGTAGTCGAGATCAATGTCCAAGATCACCGACATCAGTGGCATCCCCCGCCGGCTCCCGACCCGCCCTCGTCATCGGCGTCACCGCCTCTCCAGCCTTGCAATCCGGGCACAAGATCATGGGATCGTTCGCGTCCAACTCCGCCTCCGTGGGTTCGTATGCCTCGACCCCGGAGTCGGCGTCCCACGACTGCGACCCCCACGTCACGCCGCACTCCGGGCAAAGGTAGGGGTAGCTTCCGTCCCGATCGACGATGGTGACATCAACGCCGTCGGGTTCCTCGAACACATGAGCGCAGCCCTCGTTCACCACCACGATCACCCGCTTGGGCTCGGGTGTTTTGGCGGCACACGCCCTAAGCGCGAACTGCCGCAGGAGGTCATATACTGCATCGCAGCCGTTGAGCCGGTCCATCCAGTTGAACGCATCCGTGGGATCATCACCCCAGGACATGCCCGCGGTGAACAGCACGGGATAGCTCTGCCCTTCCAGTTGGAGCACGACCGCGTCCCGGCGTCCCGCGCCTTGGAGATACTCCACGAACGCACTCAGCAGTAAGCCGCGATACTCTTCGACGTTCTCAAACTCGCCGTCGTCGTCCGTCGGCTCGGCCTGCGCGATCACCGCCCGCACCTGCTCCGCCTGTTCTTCAGTCAGCGCACACCACGGCAGATATTGAACAATCAGATCAGCGCCCATCGTGCTCGCCGCCTTTCTCCGCAGCCGCCGCCGGCTCAGGAGTAGTCTGACTGTTCTTGCGGTAGCACTGTCCCGGCGGCATGTGGCAGCAACGGCACACCCTCAACACCGCGCACGCCGCCCGATTCACTAGGGCAAACTCCCGCGCCAATTGTACGCTTCGGGGCGTTGACTCGCCCGTAACGATGTCTACTTCCACCGACACCGCGCCATCGCACTCTGGCATCTCGGCATAGATGGATGGAGCATTGCCGCCGGGAGGCCCGGTCCAGCCCTCGTTGTGCGCAGCGAAGTAATGCCCCGGATAAGAACCGCCCGCCCCGTGGTGCCCCACGAAAACCGCGCCCTGCTTTGTCCATCGCTCCAACTCCGTGCTGTAGCCGTAGTTGGCCTCCTCTGCTTCGAGGTCTACGAACTCGCCGTCCTCTGTCACTGAATGGAAATAATCCTCCATGCCGCAGCGCTCGTAGTCCGCGCGCCGCGTCCGCATTGCCAACTCGCATCTATCTCCCATCGGATTCACCGCCTTTCGCCATCGTTGGGTTGACCAGCAGGCCGATCACCCGCTCCACCCCGTCTCCCCCAATGTTCACGTTCAGCAGCAGGCGCTTGATCGTTCGCATCGCGGCCCGCAACGAGTCGCGCGGGAACGTCTCTCGCCCGTACTCCTCGGATTCCATCACCACGATATAGGGAGTGACAGTCATTTGGCACCGCCTTCCCTGATCGCCGTCGCAACTTCCTCCACGACTTCCTCGATGATGGTCCGGCCAACGGCGGAGTTTGCTATGCCGTAGGGATCGTCCGCGAGCTTCGCTTCGTCGAGGTCGCGCTCGGCGGCATGATGGTCGCACGCGCTCGCCCACGCCTGATCGGCGGTGACGAGCAGCGCACCGCGGTTGCGGTCGGTCCAGTGCCGTACGTCTGTCAGCAGGTCAACGAGCGTGGACTCGTCGATATCGGGCTCGCCCTCGTGATCGCTTTCGTTGTCACCTTCGCGCGCGTCCTCGTCGTTCAGCCACTCGTAGAAGCGCAGCACGCACTCCACCCGATAGGCGCGGCGATCGTCGCACGACTCATCGCCGTTGTCCTCCGGACGCACATGGTCAAACCCGTACTGCCGGAAGCCGGTGACTTGCCCTTGCTCTGGTGGGCCTGTTGGATTAGATGCTTGCATTGTTCGTACCTCCCTTAGAGGTTCGGACCACGAGGCGGGCGACTATCATCGCGCCGCCTCACTTCATTACCGCCGGGACACGCCCCGGCGAGAATAGTCAGACTAGCCTGTGAACGTGCGGGTAGGACGACGACCCGGCGGCTTGCGCCGCCGAACCGCCGCCCATGCTGGGGACTAACCAGCAAGTTCCACACTGCAACTCCCGCAACCGTGGGCAACTGCTCCGCCAAAATCCGGGCGTCCGCCGGGCACCCGATGCCGCGCAGTCCCGCCGGCCATCGGGCAAGCAAAGATTCCCGGCTCATGCCCAACCCGATGAAGACATACTCAACCCCGCAACGCGCTCCGTGCAGCATGTGTCCCGTGGCGTAGCTCGTGCCGCACCAATCGCCGTCCGTTATCACCACGCACGATCGTCGCCCGGTACTCCGCCCCATCAGCCAGGCCGTTGCCTCACGCATCGCCTCGGCCCCGGCGGTGCCGCCTTCGGGGGTGCGTCGTCCGCATCGAGTCGGCCCGGAGTTGCCGGCCGTGTTGCCTGTCGATGACCCATCGGCCCGAAGCCTCGACGAACTCCCCGGCGGCGGCGCACGCCAGATACCCTACGACCGTCACCGGGTCCCGACGGCCCCTGACGTCGAGCTGGAGGACGGCGAAGCCGTTGTCGGCGTTGTGGTAGGTCACCCGTTCGATGGTGCCCTCCACGGCTCCATTCGTCGTGGCCGCCGGTGTCATGGCGGCATCATACACGGTTTCGCGGGCGAACTCCGTCGCCGACGCGCGGTTCCCTCGCCGCGACCACGGCGGGCCTTCGGCAGGTGTGGACGGGAGACCGCCAATCGTTGTGGGGAGCGACGCAATGGGGCAACATCAAGCAGGGTGTGCCCTGTCTCCATGTGTCATTACCCGCTTTTTCCAAGCCTGCCGAGGACGCACGACGGAATGTGTGAGCTGACGACGCCACAGCCCGATTCGTGATCCGAGGCTGGACTGCCGGCGACGCGTACGGCCAGTCCGCGCTCGAACCTGAACGCGGAACTGTTCCGCGACGGGCGACCCCCCGGCGCGGCCGTAGCTGAGTCTATGCGGGAGTGGGCCGGGCGTCGGCATCGCGGCGGCACGTCCCGTCATCGCGCGCGTTCGGCGGAGAAGAAGGCCGTGTCGAGGCGGCACTGCCGCTGCCTGAACGCCCGCTCCAGCCCCTGTACGGACTCGCCACCAGCGGGGGCGACGAGGTCGACCGACCGGGCCAGGCGCATACCGACGCGTTCGGAGTGCGATACGCGAGTTAGCTGGCGAGACGGATGGACCGGACGAGCGCGTGCGAGAACCACCGACAGGCAGCCCCCGCACGCGCGATCGCCGCGTCCCGTGCCGCCTCGCGCATCACGAAGGCTTCGCTAACCAAGCATGTCACGCGGTGGGCGCCGCCGCTTCCAGTCGAGTTTCACCTTGATTGCCACTTCCGCGTCCTGTGGCCACTCAACATCCAGGCCGTGGCCGCGCAGACATTCCACCACCTCTTGGCCGACCGCCAGGCCAGATTCCCCGTCAGTCGCGCTGCCGTAGTTGACGTACAATGACCCACCTCCAGCCGCCGCCTCAGTGCGCTGCATGTGATAGAAGACAAAGCCCCGGATGGCGTGGCCCTGCTGGCGCTTCCTGTCGATAATCTCATCAATAGCGTGGTAGCCGCAGCGGCGGCAGCATGTGAAATGGTGGCGGCTGAGGATGCCTGCCCTGTTCAGGGCCGCGAACGCGGCGTCAAGCCTGTCGCAGTCCGTTGTGTCGGGCCACGTTTCCTGCCGTTGGGCGTGTTCCGCTAGGATTCCCGGGAGTAGCTGCGAGGCAAGCTCCCTCAAGTCGGGGCCTTCCCAACACCCGTCGTACTCATCGTAGACAGCGGTCGCGGCGGCATCCACGATGTCCTCGTGCGCGTCCATTCCGACCGTGACTTCCTTCCTGAGCGATCTGCGCATGTCATCGCACAGCTTCTCCAGCGAAGATGTGCTTGCCTTCCGCGCCCCGGACGAATCTGAGGGCCTGATCATTGTTCGCACCTTCCCTTTCCTTCTGGGGAAGAGACCATCCTCTCCCAAGTAAATATACACGCCTCTTGCCGGACTTCGTGGAGGGAGCTTTACGCGACGATGGAGCCGCCGGATTGGTCCACGCAGGTGCCTGTCCGGCGGCTAGTCGTCGCCCTCGGCCGCGAAGAAGGCCGTGTCGAGGCGGCACTGCCGCTGCCTGAACGCCCGCTCCAGCCCCTCGATGAGCCTGACTTCCATCGCGGGCCGCAGCTCCCGCTTGCCGTTCAGGAACAAGGAGATGGTGGTGACGCTGACCCCGCCGCTCGCGCGAGAAAGCTCTCCCTGAGAGATGTCGCCGAGGAGCTGCATGGCGAGCCGCAGGCGGTCGGGTCTCATCATGCCGCGTCGTCTCCGCACACGCGGTCGCCTACGGAAACGGCTATACGGTTACGGGACCAGCATCGCTGCCTGACCGCCGCCCCTTTCGCGGCTGTCCACCCCGCCGCGCCCCGTGGCCCCGCCGGACGCCCCCCGACGGCCAGGACCCGTGGCCGGGGCGGGCCTCCACACGGCGTTTTCCCCCGCCTACGGACGGAATCCGCCTCCCCCGGCGCGGGCCTCCGGGTCCCGTTCGCGCGCGGCGACCGGGGCGTCCCCCGGCTGCGGTTCGCAATGAGCCGCGCGGTGGCGGTCGGGGATCGGCACCCGCCGCCTCCACCGGCGGCACGGAAACGATCGGAAAGGGGGTATCGGCACGCTGGGGCAGCGCAGGGAGAAACTCTGTGCCCGCCCGCTCCGCTTGCACGGTTCGCCCAAGTCTGCATATTGATGCAGCAGGAGCGAAATCGGCGTGGCCAAGATCAGTGACTATCTGACGGTTGGCGAGGCAGCGGAGTACCTGGGAGTTCACCCGGACAGTTTGCGCCGCTGGGATCGAGCAGGAAAGCTGGAGCCGAGTCGGCACCCGATCAACAACTTTCGCCTCTATCTGAGGCGCGACTTGGACAGGTTCCTCGCTCAGATCGGCGGAGTCGGGTCCGCCGCCGACCACCCCAAGGGCAGCAAGCGGAAGCGATAGCCGTTGCAGTACGACGGAGCGAACGGACTATGGATGTATTCGATCTTCGGGAACGGCTCGTCAACGACTACGCCTCGTACGTTCGGAGCTTCATCAACATCCGCGACGAGCGGATCGGCGAGACGGTGGAGCGCAAGCTCCGGGAAGGCGCTCTTTGGCCGGACCCGCTCATCCAATTGAATCCCGCCTTTGAGCCGGGCGCGTCCATCCCGGACGTTGTGTCGCGGAGACTGCTTCACGAGGAATGCAGGAAGGTCTTTGCAATCAAGAGCGAGGTGGGCGGGGAGCCGCCGCGACCGCTCCAACTGTACCGGCACCAGTTGGACGCCGTCGAAGCGGCTTGCACGGGGGACAGCTACGTTCTGACCACCGGAACCGGATCGGGCAAGAGCCTCGCGTACATCATCCCCATCGTCGATTTCGTCCTTCGGAACGGTTCCGGGAAGGGCATCAAGGCCATCGTCGTCTACCCGATGAACGCCTTGGCCAACAGCCAGCACCAGGAGTTGCACAAGTTCATCAACCTCGGCTATCCCGACCTCAAGGGACCGGTGCGGTTCGCCCAGTTCACGGGGCAGGAGTCGGAGGATGAGCGGCACGAGATCAGGGGCAATCCTCCCGACATCTTGTTGACCAACTACGTCATGCTGGAGCTGCTGCTCACCCGCCCGTATGACCGCAGACTGATCGAAATGGCCAGAGGACTCAGGTTCCTAGTCTTCGACGAGCTTCACACCTATCGCGGTCGTCAGGGCGCTGATGTGGCCATGCTCATCCGGCGCGTGCGGGAGGCTTGCCACGCAACGAACCTCCAATGCATCGGAACCAGCGCCACTCTCTCCAGCAAGGGAACGAAGGCCGACCGGCGGCGGATCATCGCGGAGATGGCCACCCGGCTGTTCGGCGCGACGGTCAAGCCGAACCGAATCATCGGAGAGACACTCCGGCGCGCAACGGACGAGATCGACACGAGCGACGCCGCCGAGGGCGCCGCGCTCAAATCGAACGTGGAGAACGGCGCGGAGGACGTGCCGAGGGCATTCGATCAGTTCATCAAGTACCCGCTCGCCCGCTGGATCGAGACGACCCTCGGCCTGACCCGCGACGATGAAGGAAACCTGGCCAGGGCCACACCTCGCCGGATAAGGGGAAAGGGCAGCGCCTCCGAGGAGCTGGCGAGGCTGCTCGGCACCGACGACGCCGACGCCTGCGCGAGCGCAATCCAGAAGTGCCTGTTGGCCGGTTATGACTGCGAACGGCCGGACAACCGCATGCCGACGTTCGCGTTCCGTGTCCACCAGTTCATCTCTCGTGGAGACAGCGCCTACGCATCCATCGAAGGGACCGAGGATCGCCACATCACGATTCGGGGGCAGCAGTTTGTGCCGGGCGACCGGAGCAGGATTCTTCTGCCGCTCGGCTTCTGCCGGGAATGTGGCCAGGAATACTACCTCGTTGATCGTTACCGGGAATCGGACGACGGGCCATTCCGGTATCGCGGTCGGGAATTGTCGGATCGGGGCGATGACGACAACAACACGGCCGGCTTCCTGTATGTGAACGACGACAACCCGTGGCCGGACGAACAGGACGACAAGTTCTTCGAGAGCATCCCGGAAGACTGGATCGAGCCTGGCCGCGACGGCAGGCCAAAGGTGAAGCGGGATCGCCGCAAGATGCTCCCGAAAGGCGTAAGCGCGGACAAGCTGGGCGTCGAGACGCCGGACGGGAAGCGTATTCACTTCGTTCCGGCTCCGTTTCGCTTCTGCCTCCACTGCGGCGTCGCCTATGCCGGCCGGCAGTCCGATTACGGCAAACTAGCCACGCTGGCCAGCGGCGGCAGAAGCACCGCGACCACGACACTCTGCCTCTCCACGATACGTTGGCTGCGGGAGGACGGAACGCTCCCCGCTCATGCAAGGAAGGTGTTGAGCTTCACGGACAATCGGCAGGACGCCTCGCTGCAAGCGGGACACTTCAACGACTTCATCGAGATGGGGTTGCTGAGGTCGGGCCTATACAACGCCGCCCTCGCCGCCGGTCCCGACGGGCTTGAACACAGCGAATTGACGCAGCGCGTGTTTGACATCTTGAAGCTCGACCCTGCGCAGTATTCCTCCAACCCGGAGGCGAAGTTCGCGGCCAGGAAGCGAACCGACTCGGCCCTCAAGAACGTCCTCGGCTATCGCCTCTACCGCGACCTTCAGCGCGGCTGGAGAATCACATCGCCGAACCTTGAGCAATGCGGCCTGCTGGAGATTCGATACGAGGCGATGGACGACATCGCCAAGGCGGACGAACTCTGGCGAAAGCGCCATCCGGCCCTCGCCGCGGCCGGCCCCCAAGAGCGTCGCGCCGTCTGCAAGACCCTGCTGGACTACATGCGCCGCGAGCTGGCCGTCAAGGTCGATTACCTCAACTACGAGTATCAGGAACGGCTCAAGCTGGAGAGCAGCCAGCAGTTGATCGCGCCCTGGTCCATCGACGAAAACGAACGGCCCTTCAGCGCACGGACGATGCGCATCGGCTCTCGACAGCCGGGCGACTCCGAAAACGACCTCTACCTTTCGCCGCGCGGCGGGTTCGGTCAATTCCTCCGTCGCGGAAGCACGTTCTCCAATTACACTCAGCCGGCCAAACAGAAGCTGGACGACTCGCTGGCCATTCTGAACGACTTGGTGGCGGCGCTCGTGGAGGCGGGCCTGATCGAGCAGACATCGCACGGCGAAAGACCGGGCTTCCAACTCCAGGCATCGAGCATGAGGTGGGTGGCGGGCGACGGCACTCGCCCGTCCCACGATCCGACCCGGGTTCCTCGGATTTCGCAGGGCGGCGGCCAGACAAATCAGTTCTTCGTCGTTTACTACAAGACGATGGGCTTGGCCAACAGCGACCTCTGCGCCCGTGAACACACGGCGGCGGTGAAACATGAGGATCGGGAAGAACGCGAGGCGGACTTCCGTACCGCCAAGCTGCCGCTGCTGTTCTGCTCGCCGACGATGGAGTTGGGCGTGGACATCTCCCAGCTCAACGCGGTCAACCTTCGCAACATCCCGCCGACCCCGGCCAACTACGCGCAGCGCAGCGGACGAGCGGGTCGAAGCGGACAGCCCGCCCTGGTGTTCGCCTACTGCTCCACGGGGTCGCCTCACGATCAGTATTTCTTCGGCCACCCGGAACTCATGGTGGCCGGAGCGGTGAGTCCGCCACGTCTTGATCTGGCGAACGAAGACCTGGTGAGGGCGCATGTTCATGCGGTGTGGCTCGCGCAGACGGGGGCGTCCCTGGAGAAATCGGTCAGTGAGATTCTCGACCTGAACGGGAATCCGCCTTCGCTCGCCCTGTTGGAAAGCAAGCAAGCCGATCTCGGCAAGGAGGATACGAGGGCGAAGGCCAAGCAGCGGGCGGAGGCCATCCTCGGTGGGATGCGGCCTGAGCTTGAGCGCGGCGGCTGGTGGACGGACGACTGGATCGACATCACGCTCAACGGCATCATGCGCCGTTTTGAAGATGCCTGCGAGAGATGGCGAAGCCTCTATCGCTCCGCTCGGCACCAGCACGACACGCAACATCGAATCAAGCAGGACCACGCCCGTTCGGCGAAGGACAAGGAGCAGGCCGCACGCCTCTACCGGGAAGCCGAGAATCAACTGCGCCTGCTCACGGAGGCCAGGAGCGCGGTCCAGGACGACTTCTACAGCTACCGGTACTTCGCCAGCGAAGGCTTCCTGCCCGGCTACAGCTTCCCGCGCCTTCCGCTGTCGGCCTTCATTCCCGGCCGGAGACTGCGAAACGACCGGGACGAGTTCCTGTCTCGCGCCCGCTTCCTGGCGATCTCGGAGTTCGGTCCGCGAGCGCTGATCTACCATGAGGGCGTTCGCTACCGGGTGGTGCGGGTACTTCTGCCAGCCAGCGACATGAACGAGCGCGGCCTGGACACGATCACGGCCAAGCAGTGCCAATACTGCGGCTATCTCCACACCGATTCGGGCGCGGGGTCGAACCACGACCTGTGCGAACGCTGCGACAGCGAACTCGGAACCGCCATGACCTCCCTGTTCCGGCTTAGGAACGTCTCCACGCGGCGCATCGACCGGATCAACTCGGACGAGGAGGAGCGCCAGCGCATGGGGTTCGAGTTGGCCACCGGGGTCAGGTTCGTGGAGCGCGGCGGCCGCGCGGCCTGCATCAGCGCCGAGGTGTCCGCGGACGGCGAAAGGGTCGCCCTCATGTCCTACGGCCACGCGGCCAACATCTGGCGAATCAACCGGGGATGGCGGCGTCGGAAGGACAAGCACATCTACGGATTCAACCTCGACACCGAGCGGGGGTATTGGGCCAAGAACAACGATGACGCCAACGATGACGACGATCCGATGAGCGCCTCCGTCCAGCGGGTCGTCCCGTTTGTTGAGGATCATCGGAATGTTCTCCTCGTCGAGCCGGACGGCGAGAAGAACATCCGATTCATGGCGTCGCTCCAGGCCGCCCTCAAGACAGCCATCCAGATCATCTATCAGCTTGAGGACAGCGAACTCGCCGTCGAGCCGCTTCCCAGTGACGACGAGCGCCGACTTCTGCTCATCTACGAATCAGCCGAGGGCGGCGCCGGCGTGCTGCGGCGGCTCGTGGACGAACCCAACGCCATGAGCGAGGTGGCGCGGAAGGCGCTCGAACTTCTCCACTTCGACTCGGAGACGGGAGACGACCGAAGCGAAGGGGAGGATCGTTGCGAGTCCGCCTGCTACGACTGCCTGATGGGCTACTACAACCAGCGCGACCACGAGTTCCTGGACCGAATGCTGGTCAAGGACTACCTGCTCCGAATGGCCAGCTCGGTTGTCAAAGCCTCATCCGGCGGTCAGTCACGGTCCGACCAGTATCAGCGCCTCGTGAATCTTACGGATTCGGATTTGGAGCGGGGCTTCTTGAAACACATCTATGACGGGGAGTACCGCCTGCCGAGCGATGCCCAGCGCATGTTCGATCAATGCCACACCCGACCGGATTTCATCTACGACGAGCAGCGCACGGTCGTGTATATCGACGGCCCTCATCACGAGTATCCGGAGCGCGCCGAACGCGACGCCCGCCAGACGGAAGACCTGGAGGACTTGGGCTGGACCGTGGTCCGAATCGACGACGACGATTGGGGCGCTGCCGTGAGCAAGCATCCCAACATCTTCGGAGGTGGCAAATGAGTCATGCCGTCGGCTCCTTGGTGAAATGCCGTGGGCGCGAGTGGGTCGTTCTGCCGGACGCGGGCGATGATCCCGACCTGCTCATGCTCCGCCCACTCGGTGGCACGGAGGACGAAGTATGCGGCATCTACCTTCCACTGGAGGCGGTCGAGCCGGCCTCGTTCGATCTTCCCGACCCAACCGCCGTGGGCGACCACCTTTCGTGCCGTCTGCTGCGGGACGCCGTTCGACTCGGCTTCCGCGCGAGCGCCGGGCCGTTCCGGTCATTCGGCAAAATCGCATGCGAACCTCGCCCATACCAACTCGTGCCGTTGATGATGGCGCTCCGACTCGATCCCATCCGGCTTCTGATCGCCGACGACGTTGGCATCGGCAAGACGGTCGAGGCTTGTCTCATCGCGCGGGAGCTACTGGACCGGGGCGAAAACACGCGGCTGGCCGTCCTATGCCCGCCGCACCTTGCCGAGCAATGGCAAGGTGAGTTGAAGAACAAGTTCCACATCGAGGCGGAGTTGGTTCTGTCCGGCACGGTAAGTCGGCTGGAGCGTCAGTGCTTCGGGGGCCAGTCGCTCTTCGATGTGTTCCCCTTCGTAGTCGTGTCAACCGACTACATCAAGTCCAGCAAGCGTCGGGACGAGTTTCTCCGAACATGCCCCAAGCTGGCGATCGTGGACGAGGCACACACCTGCGCGGTGTCCCAAGGGAACCGAGGCGGCAAGCACCACCGGCACGAGCTTCTCAAAGGTTTGTCAGCCGACCCGGACCGAAACCTCATCTTGGTCACGGCCACGCCACACAGCGGGATCGAGGCCGGCTTTCGGTCTTTGCTGAGCCTGTTGGATCGGCGCTTTGCCGATCTGCCGGACGATCTTGCCGGCAAGGACAACGAGCAACACCGCCGCAGGCTCGCGGCTCATCTGGTCCAGCGCCGCCGTGCCGACATTCGCAGCTACCTGGACGCCGACACGCCGTTCCCGGATCGTGAGGAGAAGGAAGAAACCTACAAGCTGACCCCGGAATACAAGACGCTCTTCGACAAGGTTCTCAAATATGTTCGGGAGCGCGTCCGTGACACGACCGGAGACATTCCCAAGTATCGCCAGCGCGTGCGCTGGTGGGCGTCACTCGCCCTGCTCCGCGCGATCGCCAGCAGCCCGGCGGCGGCAGCCGCTACACTCCGCACCAAGGCCGCCGGTATCGACACCGAGGATGAAGCCGAAGCCGATGACCTTGGCCGTCGCTCCGTCATGGACATGGACATCGACGAGGAAGGGGACATCACCGACACCGTTCCCGGCGCTGACAGCAGCGTTGACGATAACGCCGATTCATCCTCCGAGCGTCGCCGGCTCCGCGAGATGGCCAACCTCGCCGACGGTCTATGCGGCGAGAAGGACGCCAAGCTCGATAAGATCACGACGATCACCAAGTCTCTTCTGAAAGACGGGTTCAGCCCGATCATTTTCTGCCGCTTCATCGCCACGGCCGAGTACGTCGCCAAGGAACTTCGCAACAGCCTCAAGATGGTGGAAGTCGAATGGGTCACCGGCCGGTTACCGCCGGAGGAGCGAGAGCAGCGCGTCGTCGAACTGGGGAAACGGAAAGCAGACGGCAAGCAGATCGTCCTGGTCGCCACCGACTGCCTCTCCGAAGGTGTCAACATGCAGGCACACTTCGACGCCGTTGTCCATTACGATCTCGGATGGGCCCCGACTCGTCATGAGCAGCGCGATGGCCGCGTGGACAGGTTCGGCCAGCCCAAGAAGCTGGTCCGATCCGTGATGCTCTACGGCATCGACAACCAGATCGACGGCATCGTGCTGGAAGTGCTGATCCGCAAGCACAAGACGATCCGCAACAGCCTGGGCATCTCGGTCCCCGTGCCGGCCAACTCCAACTCCGTCGTCGAGGCGCTCTTCGAGGGGTTGTTGCTCCGCGACAGCCAACCGGGACAGTTGCTGTTCGACGAGTTCATGAAGTCGTCGTCCGAACAGCTCCACGCCGAATGGGAGAACGCAAGCGAGCGGGAGAAGAAGAGCCGGACCATGTTCGCTCAGCACACCCTCAAGCCCGACGAGGTGGCCCGCGAACTGGATGAGGTCCGCAGCACGGTCGGCACCGCCGATTCCGTCTCGCGTTTCATGAAGACGGCGGTCGAGAGCTACGGCGGCGCAGTGGCGTCGAAGAACGGGCTGACTCAATTCGATCTTCGGGACGCGCCGCGCGCCGTTCGGGACGCATGCGGGTTGGATGAGTCCAAGCCGCAGTTCAAGGCCAAATTCGAGTTGCCGGTCGATGAGGGCGTCTTGCATCTGACCCGGACCCATCCGCTCGTGGAAGGGCTGGCCGCGTATGTCATGGACACAGCGCTCGATCCGGTGGCGGAAAGCACGGCCAAGCGATGCGGGGTGATCTACTCGTCCGCCGTCGAGAAGCGAACCACGCTTCTGCTGTTGCGGCTGCGCTATCACATCATCACAAAGCGCAAGGACGCCGAGGACACTCAACTTCTCGCCGAGGACTGCCGCCTGCTCGGTTTCCGTGGAGCGCCCGGCACGGCCGAATGGATGACCGACACGAACGAGATGGAGCGGCTCCTCCACGCCAAGCCGAGCCGCAACATCGACCAGGCGCAGGCCACCGGCTTCGTGCAGAAGGTTATCGACGACTTCGATTCGCTCCGCCCCCACCTGGACGAGTACGCCGGGCAGCGCGGCGACGAGATTCTGGAAGCCCACCGACGGGTCCGCGACGCCACCCGGCTCGCGGGCGTCAAGTACGAGATCGAACCGCAACTGCCCGTCGATGTGCTGGGCATCTATGTCTATCTGCCCGCGTAGCGCGTTGGAGATGAGCCTTTGGCCACACGTTCGCAATCAGCCTTCCAGACGGTCAAGACCGAAGGCGCTCTCCTGCCCGCCGATCTCCTGAAGCGCGTCGCGGACGGCGACAAGGAGATCGAGGGCCTCTCGCCGGAAAGCTACCACCTCGACCCCACCGACAAAATCAACGAAGCCACGAACCGCGCCTGGATCGCTTGTCGCGACGCATGGCAGCGATTCCAGAAGCAGCGGGCCGAGCTGCCCGACTCGGACAAAGGCACGACCCTCACCCGTGAGCGCTGGCTGCTGGTTCTGTTCCGGGAACTTGGCTACGGTCGGCTCCAAACCGCAAAGGCATTCGAGATCGAGGGCAAGACCTACGCACTCAGCCACGGCTGGGGCGCTTCGCCGATCCACCTGATCTCGTTCCGCTACGATCTCGACACGACATCGCAGGGCGTATTCCGCACCAGCCCGCACAGTCTCGTTCAGGAACTCCTCAACCGCAGCGACGATCACCTGTGGGCATTCGTCAGCAACGGCCTGCAACTGCGCATCCTGCGCGACAATGTCAGCTTCACGCGACCGGCCTTCGTCGAGTTCGACCTCGAAGCCATGCTGGAGGGCGAAGTCTACTCCGACTTCCTGCTGCTCTGGTTGCTGTGTCACCAGTCCAGGGTTGAAAGCGAAATCCCCGAACAATGCTGGCTGGAGAAATGGCACCAGACGGCCAAGAAACAAGGCACGCGCGTTCTGGACCGTCTCCGGGACGGGGTAGAGCGATCTATCGAGGCTTTCGGGCAGGGTTTCCTCGCCCATCGGGGCAACGGGGCGCTTCGTCAGAAGCTGGCCGACGGCAAGCTCACCACACAGGACTACTACCAACAGCTACTCCGGCTGGTCTATCGACTCATCTTCCTGTTCGTGGCCGAGGATCGTGACCTGTTGCTGACACCCGACGCAGGTGTGACCACCCGCAAGCGCTACGAGAAGAACTACTCCCTGACGCGCATCCGACGATTGGCACAGCGGCGGCGCGGGACCCGACACAGCGATCTGTGGCAAGGGCTCAAGGTCGTCTTCAAGCTGCTCTACAAGGGCGAGCCGCGCATGGGGCTTCCCGCGCTGGGGTCGATGCTGTTCTCAGACAGAACCATGCCCGACCTGGACGGGTGCGAGTTGGCCAACGACCGGATGTTGGAGGCCGTTCGGCATCTGGCCTTCACCGTGGAGCGCAACGTCCTGCGGCAGGTGGATTACAAGAACCTCGGCTCCGAGGAACTCGGCAGCGTGTACGAATCCCTGCTGGAGCTGCACCCGGATGTCAATGCCGACGCCGCCACGTTCGAGCTATCATCGGTCGCCGGCTCCGAGCGCAAGACGACCGGCAGCTACTACACTCCCTCGTCGCTCATCAACTGCCTGCTCGATTCGGCGCTCGATCCGGTGGTCGGGGAAGCCCTCAAGAAGCCCGACCGAGAGAAGGCCATCCTCGATCTCAAGGTCTGCGACCCGGCCTGCGGGTCCGGCCACTTCCTGATCGCCGCCGCCAATCGTCTGTCGCATCATTTGGCGACGGCGCGAACGGGGGACGAGGAGCCGTCACCCGCCGCCCGGCGCGTGGCCTTCCGCGATGTGGTCAGCCACTGCATCTACGGCGTGGACATCAACCCGATGGCCGTCGAGTTGTGCAAGGTGGCGCTGTGGCTCGAGTCCATCGACCCCGGCAAGCCGCTCAGCTTCCTCGATCACCGCATCCTGTGCGGGAACTCGCTCATCGGTGTGACGCCGCGTCTGCTCGCCGAGGGCATCCCCGACGATGCCTTCAAGCCCATCGAAGGCGACGACAAGGCCATTTGTAACGAATACAAGCGACGCAACAAGGACGAAAAGAAGGGCCAGCTTCAACTCGACTTCGGAGCCATGCCGTCTGTCAAGCTCGGCAACCTCGTTCAGACGTTCGCCAACCTCGCCGCGATGGACGACGGCTCGCTCGAAGATGTCAAAGCCAAAGAGAAGCGCTACGCGGAGCTGGTCGGCTCGACGGGATACCAGAGTGCCCGCCTGCTTGCCGACGCCTGGTGCGCCGCATTCGTCTGGATAAAGCGGCGTCCCGCCCCTGCCGACGACTCGCCACTCGCTACTCGCCCCTCGCAGCCGTCAGGCTTCGACGATTGCATCACCGAAAGCTGGTTCCGCCGGATCGAGGCCAACCCGCACTGCCTGCTTCCGTGGATGAAGGAAGAGATCGCACGCCTCCGCGACCAGTACCAGTTCTTCCACTGGCATCTTGCGTTTCCGGATGCTTTCCGAGTGCCGAGGGATGAAGAATCGCCGGGCAACGAACAAACCGGATGGAATGGCGGTTTCGATCTCGTACTTGGAAATCCGCCATGGGAGCGAATCAAGATTCAAGAGAAGGAGTGGTTCGCCGAACGTAGCCCCCAGATCGCACAGGCTCAGAACACCGCAGCGCGGCGCAGGTTGATAACGGGGCTACGAGACGGTAATGCCTCGCTCGATCGTCAGTTTCGCGCTGCGCTCCGCAGGGCGGACGGGGAGGCACACCTCGCAACTTCAACAGGCCGCTATCCTCTGTGCGGACGCGGCGATCTCAACACGTATCCGCTCTTCTCAGAACTCAATCGGCTCCTCCTCAGTCCGCATGGCTACGTGGGCTGCATAGTCCCATGCGGGATCGCAACGGACAGTACGACACAATACTTCTTCCGCGACCTGTGTAGGACCAAGTCGCTGGCTGCCCTCTTTGGGTTCATCAACGAGCAAATGCTATTCCCTGCCGTGCTACACAATTTCAAGTTCTGCCTTTTGATTATGACTGGCGCACGCGTGCGAATTGCGGCGACCGATTTCGTTTTCGATTGCCACAATCTCGATCATCTAGCCGACAGAAGCCGCCATTTTTCTCTCACTGATGCCGAGATCGAACTTCTGAACCCGAACACAGGCACCTGCCCCGTCTTCTTCTGGTCGCGCAGCGCGGAGATCACAAAAGCTATATACAGGCGCGTTCCCATCCTGCAACGCGACTCTGGTGATAACGCATGGAATCTCACGCTCTCGACAATGTTCCACATGTCTAACGACAGCCAGCACTTTTCCGTGGCACCCTTCGATGGGTGTCTGCGGCTATATGAGGCCAAAATGATGCATCAGTTCAATCATCGTTTTGCTTCCTATGAGCATCTCCCCACCGGAAGACGATCACACATGCTTCCCGAGAATCCTGTAGAGTGTCTCGGCGATCCGGGCTACACGGTTCAGCCTTGCTATTACGTGCCGATGCGCGAAGTAGGCGAACGACTGCGCGAACGGTGGCCGAACAAGTGGCTCCTAGGGTTCCGGGAAATCACTAGCGCGGGCCTGTACCGCACTACCATCTATAGCGTGTTACCGGCGTCTGGGCTTAGCAACAAGATTCCATTCGTGAACTTTGCTCCGGAGTCAGCGCCGTATGCACTCGCCTTCGCTGCTTGTATGAATAGTTTTGCCTTGGACTTCTGTGCTCGACAAAAACTTGGCGGCGCATCATTCAGCTTTTTCATCAAACGACAATTGCCGGTGATTCCGCCCTCCGCGCTAAGCGAATCGCCCACATGGCTCGGCGGCGCGCAACTAAACGCATGGGTTCAGACCCGTGTTCTTGAGCTTTGTTACACTGCATGGGATTTAGAGCCGTTCGCCTGCGATTGTGGCTACAATGCTCCACCGTTCCGATGGGACGAGGAGCGGCGCTTCCTGATCCGCTGCGAGTTGGACGCGGCCTACTTCCACCTCTACGGCATCGAGCGCGACGACGTGGACTACATCATGGAGACCTTTCCCATCGTTAAGCGGAAGGACAAGGCTGCCCACGGCCACTACCGAACCAAGGACACCATCCTCGAAATCTACGACGAGATGGCCGAGGCCATGAAGACCGGCAAGCCCTACCAGACCCGCCTCGACCCGCCCCCCGGCCCACCCGCCGACGCCGAGGGCAACTTCCTGCCCCTGCCCGACTGGCTCCCCGGCCAACCCCGCCCCGCCAACTGGCCGCCGCACATCCACGGCCCCCGCGAAGTCTACGACTGGGCCAAAGCCAACAACATCGACTGGCGCACCCTGCTTGAACCGACAAGCGCTGCGTCGAACCACATGAGGGGCAAGCAGTGATCGGGAGTTTACCATGATCGGAGCGGTCGATTGGGCGACTATCGCGGGTTGGATCGTTACCGTCGTTTCGGCTGGTGCCGCTGCGTACTTCGGTGCTTATCTGCGGACCCGTGCCGAGCGGCGTGCAATCGAAGAAACCCTGGACAAGGTGGAACGTCGGGCTGCTGACATCAACGAGGCCGCGCGCGTCCGATGGTCAAAGCGATCCGAAATCTGCGCCACTTTGTACGGACGCCTCATCATGGCAAAGCGCGAGTTTCGTAACTATCTCAGCTCTTGCACCACTTCGACGGACGATGCCGTTGAGCAACTTCGCGCCAGCGCCAAGGCGTTCGACGACCACTTTGCCGAGAACGCGCTGTTCCTCCCCAAGGAGATCAAGGAGCAAGTTCAGGCAATCGCTGACCAGTTCGCAAAGGTGTTCAACGTAAACACGCTTCTACGTCCCGCGAAGGCCGAACTCGAATCAACCGACCACGAACCAGCGGGACAGGCTGAGATACGAACAACCCATTACAAGTTGAAATCGAAAGCCTTGGAGCGATTCCAGGATGATGGCGATTTGAGCAAGATGATTTCGGAAGTCGAAGACAAGCTGCGATCAGCGCTAGAGCTTGAGTGAACGCCCTGCCGCGGTAACCCGAATGGCAACACTGGGCGACCTAGTAATCCAGGAGGCGACAACATGTATCTTGCCCATCTTGTGATAGAGAACTTCCGGTGCTTCGGTGAAGGGGACGAGCGGTTCGAGCTGCCCATGCGGGCCGGACTGACCGCCTTGGTGGGCGAGAATGACTCAGGGAAAACCGCCGTAATTGACGCCATCCGCTTCGCGCTCGGGACGACCGATCAGGACTGGTATCGGATCGAAGACACTGATTTCCACGGAGAAGGAACATCTGTTCAGATCAGGTTCATCTGCAAGTTCGAGGGCCTGAGCGAGCGCGATAAGAGGGCCTTTATCGAATACCTCACTTACGGCGAGCAGCCGGGCGACGATCCCGTTCTCATCGTCAATTGGACGGCCAAGAACACGGGCGAAAAACGAAGGGGGCGACCCTACCGGCGCGTGGAGGCCCACTCCGGGAAGGATGGTGACGGCCCGACCGTCGCCCCAGAGGTGCGCGATCTTCTCCGCGCCACCTACCTTCGGCCCCTTCGTGATGCCGAGCAGGCGTTGTCCGCCGGACGCGGGTCGCGCTTGTCGCAGGTTCTGCTTCACACCGCTCAGGTCAAGGAAGCAGGCGACAGCTTCGATCCCGACCTTGGCGTTAAGGACACTGATCCGACAACGCTCAATGTGCTTGGAATCGGCGATTTCGCCAACGCGCTCCTTGCGAATCAGAAAGGGGTCGGGGACGCGCGCGGCAAGATTGACGAGCACCTGGAAGGGCTTGCGCTGAGTGGGGACGGCATCAAGAGCGCTATCAACGTCAGCGGCACGACCGCCTCCGACGATGTGCGCCTTCGGCAGTTGCTGGAGAAGCTCGACCTCAGCCTTGGTGGCGAAGGCAAGCTCGGCTTGGGCTCCAACAACCTGCTGTTCATGGCCTGCGAGTTCCTTCTGCTTGCCCAAGAGGATGAGGGAAGCAAGCTCCTGCTGATCGAGGAGCCGGAAGCCCACCTCCATGCCCAGCGCCAATTGCGAGCCATGAAGTTCCTTCAGGATCAGGCCAAGGAGAAGGGCATTCAGATCATCGTGACCACGCACAGCCCCAACCTCGCATCGGCCATCGACCTGAACAACATCGTGATGATCGACAACAGACATGCCTATTCGATGGCTGAGGGGCAAACGAAGCTGGAATCGTCAGACTACCGATTTCTCCAGCGCTTTCTGGATGTTACGAAGGCCAACCTGTTCTTTGCACGCGGCGTCGTGATCGTCGAGGGGGATGCGGAGAACATCCTCCTTCCGACATTGGCACGGCTCCTCGGGCGCGATTTTACTGAACACGGAGTGTCAATCGTCAACGTCGGCGGCGTCGGTCTGCGCCGCTACGCTCGGATATTTCAGCGCAAGGATGTGAAGGACGAGGAGAAGGGGAAGCAACTCAGAATCCCGGTCGCTTGCGTAACCGACATGGATGTCATGCCGGATTGCGCTCCTGTCATACTTGGGCTGGTCAAACAGGGCGACGATTGGCCGCCGGTGGACGGCAAGCGTCGTTGGAGGGCTAGGCGGGACATAGGCGATGCCGCCGCCTTGACGAAACATCGCGAAGGAAAGGTTGAGAAGGCGTCCGGCCAGTGCGTCAAGACCTTTGTCTCGGACGAGTGGACGCTGGAGTATGATCTCGCGCTCGGTCCCAAGGACAAGAAAGGAAATTTCAAAGGCGGACTCGCCGAGGATGTCTTCGTTGCTGCCTGCCTAGCCGGCAAGGATGATGCGATCAACAACGGTACGAAAGACGCCAGCAAAGTGGAGACCAAGGCGGTCGAGGATTTTCAAGGGCTGAAGCAATCTGCCGCCGAGGGCGATTGCGTCGCTTCCGAAGCGCTTGCGTCGCATATCTACGCGAAGTTTGTACCGAACGGCGTGTCGAAGCCTATCGCCGCACAGTACTTGGCGGAGCGGTTAGTCGCCCGGGCAAAGGCGGGGAAGCTGACCGTCGAAGAGTTCCGGGCATATCTTCCGCAATACTTGGTGCAAGCCATCGAGTATGTAACTCCGACCCGCGAGCCGGAGACCACCTTGGCTGGAAAGGTGCAGGCCGATGCCTGACGGCTCTTCGTTTGAGCCTCTTTCAATCACGGATGACGACATCCGGTGGGCCGCCCGTCTCCTCGGACTTCCGGAAAATGCGTTCTGCGGCACGGACGGTCGCGACCCGCGTCGCGAAGTCCTCAAGTGCATGGAGACAATCGATGTTGCGGCCTGTCCGGGGAGCGGCAAGACGACGCTTCTCGTGGCCAAGCTCGCAATCCTGGCTGAGAAATGGCAACATCGCACGCGCGGCATTTGCGTATTGTCCCACACCAACGCCGCGCGGCATGAAATCGAGAGCCGTCTTGGAAACACAGCCGCAGGCCAGCGATTGCTAGCCTACCCCCATTTCATCGGAACGATCCACGCCTTTGTGGATGAGTTCCTCGCCATCCCGTGGCTGCGATCTCGCGGTTATCCAATCACGATGATTGATACTGCGGTAAGCCTCGACAGGCGATGGCACATGTTGCCACATGCAATTCGCAGCGGGCTTGAACGAAATCGCCACAGTCGCTCGATCTTGTCGATCCAATCTACCAATTTCGGTGTCGGCCAGCTTCGTTGGGGCAGAGGTTCTCTTGGAATGGATACGCCGACGTATTCGGGCATCCGTGACGCCTGTCAACGGTCGATCTCCGAGGGCTACCACTGTTACGACGAAATGTTCGTGTGGGCTGGAGAACTGCTGGAAAGTGTGCCGGGTGTTGTTGATGTGCTTCGGGGCCGCTTTCCTCTGCTATTCGTCGATGAGGCGCAGGACAACAGTGAAGCGCAGGCTGCGATTCTCTATCGCATCTTCTTGGCAGGCGACGCACCAGTTCTCCGCCAGCGGTTCGGGGACGGAAATCAAGCAATCTTCAATTTCGTTGGAGACGAGGGGGCAACGACGGACACATTCCCCGACGACACGATCAAGAAAGACCTGCCCAACAGCCACCGCTTCGGGCAGAAGATCGCGGACTTGGCCGATCCGTTAGGCATCATCCCCTACAAGCTGGTCGGGCAAGGCCCGAAGGAGCCACTCGCATCCGGCAAACCGGAGGGCATACACACCGTCTTCCTTTTCGACGACGATTACGCCCAGAGTGTCTTGGACGCCTACGCTGATCTGCTTATCGATACCTTTTCCGAGCGTGAACTTCTCGAAGGGTCGTTTATAGCCGTCGGTCAGGTCCACCGGCCACCAGAAACCGAGCAGAACGACAAGCATCCGCGTCATGTCGGTCACTTTTGGCCGGACTACAATTCCGAATTGACCAAGATAGACCCGAAGCCACAGAGCTTCGTGCAATATGTTCTCGCCGGGCAGGGTAAGGCCGCGACGGCGGGTGAAGCTCACCCCGCCGTAGAGAAGATCGCCGCTGGTATTCTCCGCCTTGCGGGAATGGCAGGAGGCGGAACGACGTTGCGTCGGCGCAGACACAATCATCGCCAAGTCATGAGCCTCCTGGAGGAGTCCGCCGACGCGCGGGGCCACTATCTGGATGTTGTTGCCAACTTTGCCCTGAGCAGGAACACGCTCAGCAAAGAGGCATGGGACGAGCGTTGGCGCGAAATCGTGCGGAGTGTCGGAGAGGCCGTCGCCAACGCTACGCTGTCAGGTCAAGACGTCAATAGTTTCTTGGACTGGAAGGACAACGCGGGTTCGCTGGTATCGCCTTCCGATGCGCCAAAGAGCAGCGACAACACCTACCGCTATCCCAAGGATGGCCCAAAGGTGCATATCCGAGTTGGCTCGATCCACTCGGTCAAAGGCGAAACGCACACGGCGACATTGGTATTGGAAACGTTCTGGTACGATCACAATCTTGAGAACACGGTGCCTTGGTTGACTGGGAGCAAGTCTGGTGCAGAATCGGCTGGTACGCGGCAATCAACCCGCCTCAAGCTACACTATGTCGCCATGACCCGCCCCACGCATCTTCTTTGCCTGGCGATGAAGCGCAGCACGTTTGAAAACGGCGATGGCGAGTTGGACCAGAATTCGATAGGATCCCTAGAACAACACGGTTGGCAGGTCAAAGCGATTTGACGAACGGTCACGACAGGCAAGGCGAATCCTGCGGCGCTTGACCCGGCTCAGGGGTCTCGCGTTAGTGCCGAGGAGGCCTCCTCCGCGCCGCCATCGTGCTCTGCGTCGGGTACCTCTGCCGCCAGTGCCTTCAGCTCGATGGCCGCGATCTCAGGCAGGCTGCCGCCGATGATGCCCGCCACGTCCCCGTGCAGGCCGACGGTGTTGGTCAGCACGCGCTCGATCTGCTTCTCGCGCTTGGCCCAGATGCGCTGCATCGCCCGCTTCTCCTGCTCAAGGTCGTCGCGCAGCACGGTGAACGACTCGAAGATGGCCTCCACCCGCCGGCGGAACTGCGGTCCGGCTAGGTAGGCGTAGAGGACCTCCATCTTGCCCTGCCGGCCCTGCTGCGCCTGCCTTGCCGTGTGGGCCTCGATCAGGCTCGCGCGGAGCGCCGTCGCCAGCCCGACGACGCAGGGTCCGCCCGTGACCCACACGCCGTCGATCAGCGCGAATGTCGAGACATCCTTCGGCATGGCCACGGTGACCAGCGCCGCCAGCTCGGCCTGCGCCTCGCGCTGGTCGTCGCGCAGCTTCGGCAGCCAACCGTCGCTCCACGCCTTCGTCCGCTTCGACTCCCAGATGATCGTCCCGCATGTGTTGCCGTTGCCGTCGTGGACGCGCTGGAGCACGTCGCCGCCATGCACGCCCTTGGGCACCGGCTCGACGGTGTCAGACGGGAACCGCGTCGTAAGCAGCGTCTCAAGCTCCAGCTCCAGCACTTCGCCCTGCGTCTGCTGCGAGCCCTGCTCCGCCTTGCGCTTCAGGTCGTCGATCTGCCTGCGCATGGCCGCGAGCTGCTGCTCCTTTTCGGCCTCCTTGAGGCGGTACTCCTCCGCCAGCTCCTTCGTCGCCGCGTCGCGGATCTGCTTCCGCTCCTCGTCGAGCTTGCGGTCGACCTCAAGCTGCATCTGGCGCTGGCGCTCCTCCAGGTCGCGCCGCTGCCTGCGCAGGTCCAGCTCGTTCCTCTGGGCCTCGTCGAGCCTCTTGCCCCTCTCCTCAAGCTGCTGGCGCAGGTCGGCCATCTCGGCGGCCAGCGTCTCGGCGGCCTTCTTTGCCTCCTCCTGGGCCACCCGCCCGCGCTCGGCCTTCAACTGCCCGGCGACCCGCGCGTCGATGTCCCCCTGGGCCTTCTCGATCTCCGCGGCCCGCTCCGCGATCGCCCGCTCCCGGCGGGCGAGGTCCTCGGACTGCTTCCGGGCGTCGGCCTCGAACTGCCTGCGCAGCCTATCCACGATGGGGGCCGAGATCGCCTCGGTCAGCTTGATCTCGTACTTGCAGTTGGGACAGATGATCGTCTGGTCAGCCATGAATCACACCCTCGCGTCAAAGAGCAGAGCCTCGTCCATTGTGCCGTCGATTATACACCGGCGGGGATGGCGTTTATCAGCGGCCCTGCGGCCGGGGAACCCTCGATGAGGTGGAATAGTTGGTTATCGCGCACCACGCGCGGTGGCGCCTGCGGCGAGACGACTCTTAGGCGGGGCATGTTGCGGTGGATGTCGGTCCGATCCGGAAGTTCCGCGGCCCGACGGTCGGCCGCTGGCGGGCGCGCCGAATCCGCGCCAGGCTCGGCGAGGGCGTGTCGCCGACCGCGCGGTCGCGCGCGGATCAGCGCGGTTGGGCGAGGTTCAGCCAGCCTGATGGAACCAGTCTTCGTAGTCGGCGTAGTGCTCCAGAACGCGTACCGCATGGCGGGCCGCGTCGCCCGCCTCGGCGATGGCCTTGCGGTCGTTCTTCGCTATGCGGTGGAGGAGGTGACCACACCGCGCCAGCGCATCCCGCATGATCGGCGGGCAGTCCGGCACCTCCGAGATGTTCAGGAGCAGCTCGGTCTGGTATTCCCACACGTCGCGCCCGTCCGCCTCGAACCCGCACTTGGCGCATCCCCACCGCCGGCCGCCGCTGGCCTCCCCGTTGCCCGCCGCGGCGATCGTGCGGAGGCGGTGGCAGCGCAGGCACTCGAACCACAGGGGGCCGCGCGCGTCCATGAGGTCCATCGCCCGGTGCCAGCCGCCGCCGACCTTGCGGAACTGCGCCGCGACCCGGTCCCTCTGCTCTTCGCTCCACTCCGGCATGTGCCCTCCCCCGGTTCCGTCGCCGCCTCCGTCGTCTACCTGTGGCGGCAACTAAGGACAATACTCATCGGAAGGACCGCGTCCCTCTGCTTCGCGGCGGCGTCACGATCACTGCCCGTGCTTTGGGAGCAGCCTGCCGACCCTCCGCGATCCGCCCCCCGGCATGCCCGTGAGGCTCCGTGGACACATGTCCAGCGGACCCGCACCGCAGCCGAAAGCTCAAGGCCCTCAGTCCTCGTAGCCTTCCTCGTCTGCGTCGATGAGGTACGGGCAGTCCCTCTCACTGTCCCACCCATATCTCGCCCGGCCGCGCGACAGCGGCGGCCCCAACCCCTCAATGTCGCAGTCCTCGTCATCGGAATCGTCGGGAGGCGGCGGGTCGATGTCATCGAAGTCATCCCAACCGGGAGGCGGATCGCCACCGCACACCATGTGGACCGCGCGCGGTGGACCGTCGTGGTCCCACCTCGGCCCCGGGGGCATGTCATTCAAATCGTCGTCCTCAAGCCGATCGCAGTCGCGTCCAGTGGCCTCGGGCGCACCGGCCGCATTCTCGTCCCGGTTCGTGTCGTTCCGCTGAGTCATGGCTTCTCCTCTCTATGTGAATGTCCTTCCAACGGTGTGATTCTATCGGTCGCGTTCCTCTTTCCGTCCGGCCGCATGGCGCGCGCCGAAGCGCGAGGAGCGTGGACCCGGGGCGCTCCCGCTAGAATGGGCCGGGAGGAAAGAGCTATGTCCAGACGAGTGTCGCTGGCGGAGATCGACCACATCCTTGAGCTTCTGGCGGAAGACGAGGATGGGCCGGCTGACAAGAAACAAGGAGAGGCCGGGCCGGCGCGGGAACCGTGGCTGGTCCGCGGCATACCGGTCCATCTCGGCGACCGGCGGTTCCGGGGTTTCCTGGGCGCGGTGCTCGACCGCATAGGCGACCGCCACGCCGAGGACCTCGACCGCATACGCCGCCGCGTCAGCCGCATCGATCTCATACAGCCCGGCCAGAAGCCGCCCAACGTCGCAGCCTCGTACGGCGACCCCGTCCACGGCGCGCCGGAACACATCCTCGGCCCGGACGGCGGATTTGTGGTCGCGGCCTGGCCGATCACCGTGTCGCTGCGGCTGATCGAGGCGCCGCGCGACGCGTTGGTCGAGGGGCTCGTGCACGAGCTCGGCCACGCCGTCGCGACGCAGGAGGAGATCGAGGTCCGCTCAGACCTCGGTCGGGGGTGGGGCCAGGAGCTTGCGGCCGATCACTGCGCCGCGAGGTGGGGATTCGGGCCGCTGATCGAGCGGATGAGGCCCGACCGGAGCGCCGCGCACCACGGCCCCGTCCCCGGCGAGCGCGTCGAGGTCCGGTTCGGGGGCCACGCGGTCTGCTGGAGGGTCACGGCGGACCGCGTGCCGGTGCGCGAGGACGGCGGGCGGCGCGGGTGACGCGGCGTAGCCGGGAAGCCGTCGATGCGCGACCAAGAAGGGTCCGGCGCCGTGCGGGTCGATCGGCGCGCAGCGGCGCGGGTTCAGGAGTCGGCGGCGGGCCGCCGGCGCCGCGCAATGGTCCACGGGTCCCCGCCCTCGGGGACCACCTTGTAGGATCCGTCAGGGCCGAGCACCAGGCCGTGGGCCGTCAGCACGACCACGTCGCCGGCCACGCCGACCGCCGCCAGCGCGCCTTCGTCCTCGCGCTCCGCGACTTCCCACACACTCTTCGGCGAGTCGCCGTAGCTCTCATCGAGGGTACGCCAGAACGACTCGACGCCCTCCAGCCAACTGCGGCAGGCGTGGACCACGATCTCTCCGTCCGGCCGCTTGTGAAGCAGGACCGCCATCATCCGCCCCCCTTTCATGCGTGGTTGGTGTTGTTTCCCGACATAACACCGGGGCGGATGAGCAGGACAATACAAGGCCCGTGCGAGGCAACCCGCCGAGCGAGGGCCCTTACCTGTTGGGCCGGCGCAGGGCCGCCGACGGCTGGTCCGACGACCGCCGGCAGGCCACGCCCCGTCCCGGCCGCTGCGCGGCCGGCCCCTCTCCGTCGGCCGCGCTCCGGCACGCCGCGCGCCTCGGCCGCCGGTCGTCCGCCTGATGCAGGCCGGCCGCGCCGGCTCACGCCCCGCGGCGAGCCGCCCGCGCGGACGGGATCCTGACCGCCCTCGCCTCATCGACGACCTCCCCGTCGCCGCCCTCCCTCCGCACGCGCAGCTCGTAGCCGCCGCGGTCATCCTCGTCGATGTCCATCGCCCACTCGGCGGCCTGCGTCATCGCGTCGCGGATCGAGCGGGCCCGGAAATCGGCCTCGCCGCCCCGTCCGCCGCGAATGCGCGCGCGGTACGTCGCCATCCCGTCGTCGCTCATGCCCACCTCCGTGATGCGTCTGTGGGGCGGCTGGCGCCGCCCCTCTTCCGGACAGCCGCCTCGGCTTCGTCCCATGATGTTCTATCCGGCGGCCCGAGCGTCCTTGCCTCGGAAGGCCGCCGCCCACGTGCCGGAGACGCCCATGGCGAACAGCGGCGCACCGGGCGCGCGCCGCCTGCCCTGCGCGCCCGGAAGGAGGACCCGGCGCGGCGCGGGAGCAGCCCGGCATCCGCTGGAGCTCTTGCAGCTTGCTGGTCCGCTGAATGGCCCGCAGACCGGTGACGATGGGATTGAAGAAATGGAGCGGAATGAGGGCGGCGCACTGATCGCAGTGCAGGATGCGGTTGCCGGCGCGGTCGCGGGCGCAGCCGACCTCGCGCGGCTTTCCCGTCACGGGAAGGAGCAGCTTGAAGCGCTTGAGCCCCTGGAGGTCCGTCTCTTCGATCGCGGCCTTCGCCTTCCGCGGCATGCGAAATCAAGCATGCACCGGAAATCGATGCCGCGCAAATAAGGCGTGGCGCGAACTTGCGGCCCGCGGATCGGCGGGCCAACGACCGCATTCCGCGCGCCGAACGGAATTGGGCGTCGCGCGTCGCGCGCCTTGCGGAGCGTCGTGTCGGGACCGCGTCAGCGGCAGGAACGAGAGAGCTCGTACACGTCGCCGAGCGGGCCGAAAACCTTTGCGAATCGGCTCGCCCGATTCCCGAAGTACACGACCATCGAGGGAAAGGGGGCCGTGTTCTCGTGGTCGCTGAACCGAAGCCGCCCGCGAAGGAAGCATCGCGGGTACTTTCGTAGACGTTCGAACCACTCCGTGTCCGTGCGCGAGGGGACCAGCGCGACGGCTTCCGGCAGTGTTCCCGCCTCGTACTGGGCGCACAGGTGTTCCACCCATCTTCCGATTTCCAGTCCGTACGGCGGATTCATGTAGGTGCGTCCCCTCCAAACACGCGACAGGCCGTCCTCCCTGGGAGTGAAGTGTCTCGCCGCGGGAACGTTCGGTTTGGTTGCGCTGTTGGAGCACGGGTCGAGGTCGATTCGTCCGCCGAACAGGGCGAGGACTCGCTCGATGATCTCGGATGGCGTGTTCCACTCCGCGCTTTCGCTGGCAAAATGCACAGCGAGTTTTGCCAGTCGAAGCAGGCCCGCGGAGGTGAGTTCGTCGCCCCTGGCCCTGGTCTCCGCGATGTAGCGTTCGACGGTTTCCTCCGGAAGGTTCGCCATCGTTTGCCAGCGGGAAGATTGGCTGTAGTTGATCCCGATATCCGCGAGCTTGCTCGGCGCAAAACCGCTCGCATCGTGCGAGGGGTTTTCGCCGGGCCGGCCGCCGACGTGTGCGGTGCGTTCCGCAAGCAGCTCCCCGGCGCGGCGCTCGGCGCGGATTTTGATCTCGGCGCACTGGTTCTGCATGACCAGGGATTCGCCGGCTTGGCGGAAGTACTGCCGCAGGGCTTCCGCCTTATCGCGGAAACCCTTGACTTCAGCAACGCGAGTGGCGCGTGCCAGCGCGGCTTTCGCTTCCTCGAAGTAAGCCAACGCCGCGCCGTTTCGGCGGGCGAGGACTGAGGTCGGGCTTCGACTGGCCATGCCGCACAATCGTAGCATGAGCCGAGTGGGCGAGAAGTGGTGGGGGGGCGCCGACCTCGGCCAGGGCCCGGGCCGCTTCGCAGCCACAGCACACTCTCTCGCTTTCATTGCATGGCGCACCAGGCGCACACTGCTTGCCCCCGCTCGCCCGAGAATCACAGCATCCCGTGCGCGCCTCTTCCGCGCCGCCCTTCGGGCGGCTTTTTCCCCTCCGATTGCCCCCGCCTCCGGTTGCCGTCGCCCCCGACCGCCACCACCCGCCGCGGACCCTGGTGCCGGACGAGCGCCACGCGCCGCCGCGCCTCCTGCGGAGGCCATCGAGTCGTTCGCGGCGACCAACATCGACGAGCTTTCCGGGTTCGACGGCGAGAGGCTGAAACCGGGATTCCGGCGCCTTTTGGAGAAGTACCACGGGCGAGTGAATGCGATTGAGCCGGACGAGTCAACGCCGATCGGCGTTCCGCCCGATTGGGACCGATGCGCCCGCGCGCCACCGTCGGAGGACTTCGGCGGCCTCGGCGGCGTCGAAATCGAACGGCATCGATGCGCCGACGTAATCGCATGAAAGGCTGTCTCCTGCCGGACGGTACGCTGTCCGGTGGTTTTTACATTCAGGAAGGAGACAGCCATGAAAACGACGGATCGGATGGCAGCGGCGATCGGCTTGGACGTCCATCGCCGGTTCAGCACGGTAACCGCGCGGAACGCGGAGGGCAAGATCGCTTGGAGACAGCGACTCGAACATGAAGATCGAGATGATCTTCGCAAGCATCTCGAGACGTGGCCGCGGGGGACAGCGGTGATTCTGGAATCAAGCTTCGGCTGGGAGTGGATGTGCGAGGAGCTCGAACAGGCAGGTCTGGAGCCCCATCTGGCCAGCAGCCGCAAGGTGGCGGCCTGGCGGAACGCGCGAGGGATGGCCAAGAGCAATCGCACGGACGCGGACCTGCTCTCGGAGCTGGGCAGGCAGACGGATCGCTGGTGGCAGGTATGGCTGGCGCCGCCGGAGGTGCGGGATCGCCGGGAGTGGATGCGCTATCGGATGAGTCTCGTGCGAATGCAGACGGGGTTGAAGAACCGCGTCCATGCGATCCTGCATCGCCACGGGATCCTGCACGACTTGGCAGATTTGTTTGGAGGCCAAGGCCGCAGGATGTTGACGCGTTTGGCCAACGACGCCGAGAACCCGCGTCTTCGGGAGAGTGGGCGTGCGACGTTGAAGGGCTACCTACAACTCCTGGATCATCTTCGTCGTCAGATCGCCACAGTGACGCGGAACATCTATCGCCAACTGCGTGCCACACCGCAGGCGAAGCGTTTACAGGGCTTGCCGGGTGTGGGCCCGATATTGGCCCACACCATCCTGGCGGAGGTGGGCGACTTCGGCCGGTTCCGCAGCGCCAAGCATCTGGCGTCCTACAGTCTTCTGGCTCCGCGGGCGTTCGACAGCGGAGAGGAAACGGACGAAGCGCCGAAGGGCCGGCATGTGGGTCACATGGGCCGGCGGACCCTGAAGT
>Ga0214472_10000678_pt1 | contig 41405 bp, 36 predicted proteins | sample RVTome_6_FD_207662 | JGI IMG/M metagenome (GOLD analysis project Ga0214472, IMG submission 207662) | Soil microbial communities from uranium-contaminated site in the Upper Colorado River Basin, Wyoming, United States - RVT140D175 | ecosystem: Environmental > Terrestrial > Soil > Contaminated >...
TAAGAAAAGGTAGGCGGGATGGAAGTGTTGGCACCATGTACCCTCGATATATTTTGTCGTATGTGCGTAAACTATACTACCGGTTTTGTCGATTGAAAGGGCGAATATGCAATGAGATTCTATTTCGTCCAAATTAGTATCCCATACCGTTAGCAGGCTCCAACCATTTGGTGCTGTGATTGTCCTCAGGCCAGAAATATCTCTCAAATTTTTCTACGCCTCCTCACATGCCTGGATGCAATAATCAGAAGTTTCCTCAGAAAAACATCGGGCCAAGGACATGAGTTAACTGACGCCTTTTTATACGCGATTTAGCCGTGACTTTCCAGTTGCCGTCGCCGCCACAGACGTTAGGTTGCCGCGGTTTCTTCCGGTCCGGGCCTCCCCTTGCAACCTGCCTCCGAATCCCCCGCCGAAGGCCGCTTTGCCGCCTTCGGCCACGCTTCCTTCCTGCGCTACTGGCTGGCGCGGTTCGCCACGACATTCGCCACCAATGTGGTCTCGGTCGCGGTCGGCTGGCAGGTCTACGATCTGACGCGCGATCCGTTCGATCTCGGCCTTGTCGGCCTCGTCCAGTTCTTCCCGGCGCTGGCGCTGGTGCTCGTCACCGGCGCGGTTGCCGACCGCTACGGCCGGCGCACGATCATGGGCGTCACCTCGATCGTCGAGGCAGGCTGCGCGGCGGCGCTGCTGTATTTGAGTTGGCGCGGGCTGACCTCGCCATTGCCGATCTTCGCGCTGCTATTGGTATTCGGGATCGCGCGCGCCTTCTTCTGGCCGGCCTCGGCCTCGCTCGTCGCCAATCTGGTGCCGGAAAAGGATTTCGCCAACGCGGTCGCGTGGAATTCGTCGGCCTGGCAGACCGCCTCGATCGTCGGGCCCGCCGCCGGCGGCCTGCTCTACGGCGTCTCGGCGGAGGTTGCCTATGGCAGCGCGGCAGCGGCGATGCTTGCGGCCGGGCTGCTGGTATTGTCGATTCCGAGGCCGGCGCAGCGGTCTTCGGCGCAGCGGGCGAACTGGGCCGATGTACTCGGGGGTTTCAACTACATCTGGCGCGAGAAAGTCGTGTTCGGGGCGATCTCGCTCGACCTGTTCGTCGTCCTGCTCGGCGGCGTCGTCGCGCTGCTGCCGGTCTTTGCCCGCGACATCCTCGTGCTCGGGCCGTGGGGCCTCGGGCTGTTGCGGGCGGCGCCCGGCGTCGGCGCGCTTATCGTGGCGCTGTGGCTTTCGGGCGGGCCGATCCGCGACCGCGCCGGCTACGTGATGTTCGTCGGCGTCGCGCTGTTCGGCGGCTTCAACTTCGTCTTCGGGCTGTCGACCTGGGCCTGGCTGTCGATTGCGATGCTGGCCGCGGCCGGCGCCGCCGACATGGTCAGCGTCTATATCCGCGAGACCCTGATCCAGATTTGGACGCCGGACGAGTTGCGCGGGCGGGTGAATGCCGTAAATATGGTGTTCGTCGGAGCCTCGAACGAACTGGGAGAGTTCCGCGCCGGCACCATGGCAGCGTTCATCGGGACGGTGCCCGCGGTCGTTTTCGGCGGCGTCGGCGCAATCGCGATTGCCGGGTTGTGGATCGTACTGTTCCCGCAGCTTGCTGGCGTGCGCCGGCTCGACAAGAGGATCTGACACATGAATTTTTCGGGTGCGAAGGCCCCGGTCGGGGAGGTTCCCGGCGCGGAAGCGACCGTATTGTGCGACATCGCCTGCGAACTGGGCGAGGGGCCGGCCTACGATCGCCACACCGACACGCTGTGGTGGTTCGACATCGCCAACCGCAAGCTCTTCGAAAAACAGATGAAATCCGGCGCGCTCAAGGTCCACGACCTGCCGGAAATCTCGAGCGCGATCGCCCGCATCGACGACCAGCGGCAATTGCTGGTGACCGAAACCGGCGCGCATGTCCGCGATATCGCCACCGGCAGACTGACGCGGCATGTCGGCATCGAGGTCGACAATCCGGCGACACGTTCCAACGACGCGCGCGTGCATCCATCCGGCGCGTTCTGGATCGGCACCATGGCCAAGAATCACGACAAGGGCGCCGGCGCGATCTACTGGCTGAAGGGTTCCGAACTGCGCCTGCTCTATCCGAACATCTCGATTCCGAACGCGATCTGCTTTTCGCCGGACGGATCGATCGCCTATTTCACCGATTCAGCTGACAACCGGCTGATGCGGGTTGCCTGCGATGCCGCCACCGGCCTGCCGAAGGGCGAGCCGGCCGTTTGGCTCGACGGGCGCGGCGGCAAGGGCGTGTTCGACGGCTCGGTCTGCGATGCCGACGGCAATGTCTGGAACGCGCGCTGGGGCGCGGCGCGGCTCGACTGCTATGCGCCCGACGGCAAGCTCCTTCGCTCGTACTCAGTTGGTGCGCGCCAGTCGAGCTGTCCGGCCTTCGTCGGCGACGGCGGCATCGCGGTGACCAGCGCCTGGCAGGGCATGAACACGGCGGCGCGCGCCGCCGACCCGATGGCGGGGTTCACGTTCCTGGTCGCGGCCGGGGCCAGGCCGCGCTACGAGCCGGATTTCGAATTGTAAGGGAATTGCGGGGACAGTTTACTTAATTCGATTTCCGCGATCTACGGCAATTCCGAATACGAAGGCGAATTAAGTAAACTGTCCCCGCAATTCGCATCTCACCCCACAAAGAAATTCCGGAACTGCCAGGGGTCGCGCTTGTCGATGTCCTCGGGAAACATGCCGGGCCGGCCGGCCAATGGCGTCCAGTCGGTGTAATAGCCCCTGACCGGGCCGAGATAGGGCAGTTGCACGTCGAGGCAGCGGCGGTAATCCATCTCGTCGGCTTCGACGATGCCGGCGGCTGGGTTTTCCAGCGCCCAGACCATGCCGGCGAGCACGGCCGAAGTCACCTGCATGCCGGTGGCGTTCTGGTAGGGCGCAAGCTTGCGGGTCTCCTCCAGCGACAATTGCGAGCCGTACCAGTAGGCGTTGCGCTTGTGGCCGTAGAGCAGGACGCCGAGTTCGTCGATGCCGTCCTCCAGTTCGTTCTCGTCGAGGACGTGCAATTTGTCCTGCTGCTTGCCGGCAGCGCCGAACAATTCGTGCAGGCTCAATACCGCGTCGTTGCAGGGGTGGTAGGCGTAGTGGCAGGTCGGCCGGTATGTGACTTCGCCGGCACGGTTCTTCGCGGTGAAATAATCGGCGATCGAAATCGATTCGTTATGGGTGACGAGGAAGCCGAACTGGGCGCCCGGCGTCGGGCACCACGAGCGCACGCGCGTCGCGGCTCCGGGCTGCTCCAGATAGATCGCCGCCTTGCAGCCCTTTTTGTGCTTGCGACCGTTTTTCGGCATCCACTTTTCGTGCGTGCCCCAGCCGAGTTCGGCCGGCTGCATGCCTTCCGACAGGAAGCCTTCGACGCTCCAGGTGTTCCAGAACACGTTGAGCGGTTTCGGATGCTTGGCGCGCTGGGTGTCGCGCTCGGCGATATGGATGCCCTTGACGCCGACCTTCTTCATCAGTTTGGCCCAGCCCGGCTGGTCGTCCGGCCCGGGCTCCTGGAAATCCATGCCGGAATCGTAGGCGAGATTGACCAGCGCCTGCTTGACGAACCAGGAGACCAGGCCGGGATTTGCGCCGCAGCAGGAAACCGCCGTGGAGCCGCCGGGGTTCCTTGCCTTTTCGGCGCGCACGGTTTCGCGCAGCGCGTAGTTGGAGCGGGCCTCGGTTCCGGCCTTGGTGTCCCAGTAGAAGCCGAGCCAGGGTTCGACGACGGTGTCGATATAGAGGACGTTCAGCGAGCGGCAGAATTTCATCAGGTCGAGCGAGGAAGTGTCGACCGACAAATTGACGCAGAAGCCCTGGCCTTCGCCCGCGGTCAACAGCGGCTTCAGCAGTTCCTTGTAGTTCTTGCGCGTCACCGCCTCCTGAATGAAGCGGATGCCGCGCTCGCGCAGGATCGCGGCGTCGTCATCGCGCGGATCGATGACGACGAAACGGCTCGGATCGTATTTGAAATGACGCTCGATCAGCGGCAGCGTGCCGCGCCCGATCGATCCGAACCCGATCATCACGATCGGGCCGGCAATCGTGCCATGGATCGCGCGCTTCGGATTTGCCATGGTTTTCAACCCCTCAATCTGCGACGAATCGAACTGGCTATTGCACGATTCCCGCGCACGTCAAACCGCGCGGTTGCACCATTGAAAAACACGACGCGAAGTGCCACTCAATGGCGCAGAGCGGGCGAGACGGGCAGTTGCGATGAAACCGATATTCCTGCAGATCAAGACCGAGCCGGGCAAGGCTTACGAGGTGGCGGCCGCGCTCGCCGATACCGAAATCGCCTCCGAGATCTATTCGACCTCGGGGCAATACGATCTGCTGGCAAAAATCTATGTGAGCCCCGATGACGATATCGGCCGCCTGATCGCCGACCTGGCGACGCGGCTGAAGCACATCCGCGACACCTACACGATCATCACGCACAAGGTGTTTTGAGCCGCGCTGTGGGAAGCGTTCGGCACGGTCCTTGCGCGGTCCGCACCAGGGTGCGGGCGCAGCTTGGTTCGCTTCATTGTTCACGGCCGACTAGGTCATTTGATCTAGCGCGACACTGCGGTAGTTGGACCCAACACAAACAACGCTGCCGCCACGATCATCATTCGCAACGACAAACACCTAATCGAGTAGTCCGCTTGCAATCCAAACACTAAGATAGAGTTTGCTGTCTTTTCCTCGAAGCGCAACAACAAATCGAGTAGAGTTAAGGTCAGAGTAATCTATCAATTGCGCCATATCAATTTGTGCGTATCGCCCGCCGATTTCCGCCTTGCCAATTACATCGATTGTGTTGGAATGACCACTCGTTGGACCCGACTTATCCGACCACAGATGAAGATAGACTTTCTCACGGCCCCGGTCCTTCTTCTTTCGCGCGCACCACGTACCAAACCCCGAATGTGCCGTAACGAATTCGTCTGTACCATCTTGAACTTGATGCAACGCCAACAGCTTGACACTTTTTGCGATACCCACGTAGCTCAAGAACGGGCGATCCAAGATTTTCCCGGAGGTAGTGGTAGTGGAACCTTCTCCTTTCTCAAGCGGCTCGTTCCAGTTGCGAGGAGCCTTCCACACCGTCAGCGTTGCTCTACCATGACCGACGATCAGACGTTGATTGCACAGCACCCCCTGTTTCACGGCAGTCGTTCCTGGCGCAATGCTTAGCGAGTAAACGTGATGGGCCCCATCACCCGCTCCCTCTATTCCGTCGAAGCCGTCGCTCTTGCTCCCGAGCAAGGTATCCCCACGATAGACCTCTAACCCTATAGGATCGCCGGTAGATGGGGTTTTGTACGCAAAATTTGTCAAACGCACACGCCCGGCGGGGTCTCGAAAGCCGACCACACGGTTATTGGCGCTTAGGCCGCCGGAGAGCTTGTTGGTGTAACGTAGGCGCAACAAGTACTTGATTTCACCCGTGCTTGATATTTCGAAGGCCCACACGACCAACTGCTTTTCACCTGACGTTAGCGCCACGGCTGCGAGGTCATTTGCCCCGTGCCATTGGGTGAGCTTAACCTGACCAATCTTAACGGATGAATTGGCCCAAGTATCCAGACGACTAATATGATCACCGCTACTCGTAACGCGCCACGTAATTAACCGAAGCTCATTCGAGGCGTCGCGCAGGGCTGTAACAAACTGGCGATCAGGGCCATTGCTCGGAATAACCGCAACGTCCAGCTCTTTAACCTCTCCGGCCGTGTAGGTATCTTTTTTGTTGAGTTTTCCGTCCGAACTAATTTTCCAGACCGTCAATCGAAGCTTGCCGTTGTCTTCTTTTGAAGCACTAACAAACATATTTGAACTTAGTGCGGCTACATTGCTCCGCTGGACTTTTATGCCATCAACGACAAGCTGATCCGTCCTTGTTAGACCCGCATACGCAAAAGAACTACATGCGAGGATCCAAACCATCAGCATAGTGCTTGCAATAGATCTAAACATCTCGAGTGACCTTTATTTGGCTGGTTTGATTTATTCCATTCTAGTTAATTTTAGACTGAAAGTGTGCTTTTCGCTGATCGCGAGCAGGCGTTTCAGGCGATGGTGAGCGCTCGTTTCATTTGATCGTGAGCGTATATTTCAAGCGATCATGAGCATCCGCTTCGACGACTTGGGCTATTGGCTTAGACGTTTGGCGCTGGGTCAAGAGCTTGTGTGCGAGCGTTCTGTTTTCGAGGAAAGTAGACTAGATCTTCTAGCCCTCGGCCGCGGATTCTTCGGAATCTCCATCGGCAAAATCGACCAGAACCGACCGCCATTGAAAAAGCCGCGGCGAAGTGCCACTCAGTGTCGGCAAGGCGCGCGAGACGGGCGGCGGCGATGAAACCGATTTTCCTGCAGATCAAGACCGAGCCGGGCAAGGCCTATGAGGTGGCCGCCGCGCTGGCCGACACCGAAATCGCCTCCGAGATCTATTCGACCTCGGGCCAGTACGACCTGCTGGCGAAAATCTATGTCGGGCCGGACGACGATATCGGGCGCATCATCGCTGACCTCGCGGTGCGGCTGAAGCACATCCGCGACACCTATACGATCATTACGCACAAGGTATTCTGAGCGGCGCCGCGGGAAGCTGCGACCTGCGCGGTCTTCGCGCGGTTCGCGCCCGGGAACCGGGCGCGGCAATATGCTGAGAATCTGGCTACTATTCGCTGGTCGCCGCAGCCTCTTCGGCGGCGGGCTTTCTGGCCACCGTCGCCATCACTTCGGCGACGATCTGGCGCTGAACGACCGGGTCCTTGTCGATGCCGACGTGATCGACGGTCGAGCCGAAGTCGCGAATGCTGACATTGCGAATCGAGCCCTGGAAAGCTCCGGCGGCCTTGTAGGGATTGCCGCGGGCGCTGCCGGGAATCCAGAAATTGACGACGCGCGGCGCGCCGGCGCTGAATTTCGGCGGCGGCGCGAAGCCAGGATCGACACCGATGACGAGCGCAACCGGAATGCCGGCCTGCCAGAGCTTGTCGGAAAAGCGCGGCGCTTCCTGCCCGCCGACCGAATGGCCGGCGACGACGATCGGGAATGAGACGCGACCCTGCTTGTGACGCTTGATGATGTCATTAGCGATCCCGCTCCACTGGCCGTTGGACAAACCCTTGGCGTTGACGCCGCGGGCGCGCAATTGCGACACCATCTGGTTCATGCCCTGCGAAAAGACGTTGAAGGCGCCGCGGATGAAATAGACCTCTTCGGCTTTGGCCGAGCCGGCCGTTGCCAAGGTTGCGGCCGAGATTGCGAAGGCCGCCGCGAGGGCGGATTTCAAGGCGTTGGACTTGCGCATGGAAAGCGAATCTCCAGATGGTGGGTTGAATGGGCCAATGACGCGAATCGGGACACTGCCTATTTGCCAACTGCGGCAGCAATGCGGGCAATCACCTTGGATTGCACCGAGCGGTTCTTGTCGATGCCGACATGGTCGGTCGAGGTGAAGGCGGCGACATTCACGTCGATGATCGAGCCGCTGAAGCCGGGGCCGCGACGATAGCGATGGCCGGACGGAATGCGATAGTTGATCACGGTCTGCACGCCGGGGCCGAAGGGGCCGGGATTGGCAAAGCCCGGGTCGAGGCCGATGGCGAGCTTGACCGGCACGCCGGCGCGGCCGAGCGCATTGGCGAAATCGGGAACCTCGACGCCGCCGACCGAATGCCCGGCAATGACGATCGGATAGGAAACCTTGCCCTGCTTGGCGCGCGAAATGATGTTGGAAGCGATTCCCGGCCATTCGCCGTTGGAATGAACCGAGACGCGCACGCCGCGCGAGCGCAGCGACCGGCCCATCTGGTTCATGCCGTCGGAAAAGACGTTGAGGAAGCCGCGGATCAGATAGACCTCTTCGGCGGTGGCTGCGGTCGGTCCGGAAGAAATTCCGGCGGTGGCGATCAGCCCGGCCAAGGCCAGGCCGGAAAGGCGCGATTTCATGTATTGCGGCATCGGCTTTGCTTTTTTCCGTCAAACGATCTGGAAGGATTTAAGTCCCGGTACCGGGCATCGGAATGCGACTCAAGCCGCCCAGCCCGCGAACCGGCGCGAATTAAGGCCATTCGGCTCGGCGATGCAAGTGCCGCGACTTTGTGGCGAAATGCAGTTCACGCCGACAGGCCGTATCTGCGCGCTTTGCTATCTCGACGCGCTACCGGAAAAGAGCAGCCGTTATCTGTTCGTCAGATTAGTCGCGGCACCGAGACGATTGCCGGGCTCGGCGCCAATCTAAAGGGATGCCGAAGGCTGGCGCACATCGCGAATGACCGCCACGCGTGAGGGTCGCAAAATTTGGGAAGTGTCTCCAGACGCTACCAAAATTCGACAACCTTTCTCCTCGACCCCATACTATCTGCATCATTACGAGAGGGCATACCAAAGGCTGTTTCGACGCCGCGGGGTGCCCTCTCATTTTTTATGCCATTCGAGCTTGTGGCGGATTTCCGAAAGATACTGAATCCGCGTTCCTGCCGCCTGTTTCAGGAGATGCGAGCACTTGGCTTCGTGCGGGCTCAAGACCGCCTGCAATTTGCTGGCACTTTGCCACTACTTGACCAAAGGCTCGAAATCGCCGTCGCTGGTGACGAGTACTGCTTGGCTATAATCGCTGACGGTAACCATCGCCTTGACGATCAGCTCGGCGTCGATGTTGCTTTTCGGTCGACCGCTCTGATGCACGACCTGCTTGAACACGAGATCGAATTGCGCACGGCGCATCGCGTCATAGAGGTTCTTGTTGGCCTCGACATAGCCGATGAACAACAGTGCCCGCTCGACTTCGTATTTGTCGCGCAGATAGTTGCGGAAGCGACGATAGTCCAACCGCCATCCTAGTTCCTTGATGCCGAGATGCAGGTTTTGCGCGTCGATGAATGCATGATTCGCCATGTACAACTGATTGTATCAAACGATATCGCAATTTTCAGCTGTTCGCCGACACTGGATGCGGCCGATATTTCACGCCGACAGGCCGCCGTCGACCGACAGTGCCTGGCCGTTGAAGAAGCTGTTGGCGGGAGAGACCGCGAACAGCATCGCCTCGACAATCTCGTCGATCTCGCCGAGCCGCTGCATCGGATTGAAGGCGACCATGTTCGCCTCCGCCTTGGCCTTGCCCTTCGGATCGGCCTCGAGCGGTTGCAGAACCATCTCGGTCTTGGTGAAGGCCGGGCAGATGCAATTCACGCGAATGCCCTTGCGCGCATATTCCATCGCCGCCGAACGCGTCAGCCCGACGACGCCGTGCTTGGCGGCCGAATAAGCCGCGATCTTGGGCGCGCCCATGACGCCGGCGGCGGAAGCGACATTCAGAATCACGCCGGTGCGGCCCGTCTTTTCCGCGGTTTCCAGCATCAGCGGAATCTGGTGCTTCATGGCGTAGAACACGCCGAGCAGATCTACGGCGACTACCTTGCGGGCCACTTCGCTGTCGGTCTCGTGCAGACGCTGCTGGGTCTGGGCAATGCCGGCATTGTTGATGGCGATGTCGAGCTGGCGGTGTTCGCTGGCAATCAGCGCTGCCAGTTTCCGCGAGGTTTCCTCGTCGGCGATGTCGCCTGAAAGGCCCGAGATCGCAGTCTTGCCTTTCAGCGCGGCGATGGTGCCGTTGACGAGATCGTCACTGTAATCGGTGACGACGAGTTTGGCGCCGGCGCCGGCCAATCGCTCGCAGACCCTGCGGCCGAAACCGCGACCCGCGCCGCTGACGAATGCGACCAGACCTGAGAACGGCGAATGGTTCACTGCGCACTCCCCTTTGCGACTTCCTGGGCCCAGATCAGCAGGCCGAAACAGATAATATTCGCGGCGATCCAGAGGCCGACGACCCAATAGACTTTTGCCTGCATGAATTTGGCTTGCTCGCCATACTTGCCGGCGCGGATATCGGCAGCCATCGAACCTGCCTTCGCGAGATTGTGCTGCGCGCCGAACAATCCCCGATGCAGGTTCGGAGGCGAAGCATTCTGGCGCTGCATCAGCCGCCTGCCGCCTTCGGTCTTGCCGATGCCGGAATGATACCAGCGCGCCAGCATGATCATCGGCACGACCATCACCGCGAAGCTGACCGCGATCCAGATTTCCTGTGCGGGCGACGAGGCGATGAAACGGGCGAACTGATCCATGCGTGGTTCCCGGCTGCGAAGTGTTGCCAATCAAGAGCAGTTTGCCGGAATCGGCAACCCTGCTAGCCGCGCATCTTTTCGCCGTTCGGATCGAACAGCGGTTCGGCCTGCAGGTTTGCGCTGCACCTTTCGCCGAGGATTTCGATCTGCCAGCCTTGCCTGCGGTCGGCCAATTCCTTGGGCACGTAACCGATCGCCATCGACCTGTTCTGCGCGTGAGCATAGCCGCCCGAGGTGACCCATCCGACGACCTTGCCGTCGAGCCAGATCGGCTCATCTCCGATCGCCTCGGCGTCGCTTGCCTCGACGACGAAGGCGACGAGGCGCAATTTGCCGCCACTTGACCGCTCCTTGCGCGCGGCGGCGCGGCCGACGAAATTGACGTTCTTGTCGTAGGCGATGAAGCGCGACAGGCCGGCTTCGAGCGGGCCGTAGATCGGGCGATAGTCGCGGCCCCAGCTTGCCCAGTTCTTTTCGAGGCGCAACGCATTCAGCGCCCGCAACCCGAACGGCCGGATCGAAAACTCGCCACCGGCGCGGATCAGCAGGTCCCAGACATAGCGCAGATAGTCGGGCTTGACCCAGATTTCGTAGCCGAGATCGCCGGTGTAGGTGACGCGACCGACCAGCGCCGGCGCGTGCCCGATTTCCATTTCGCCGATATCCATGAAGCGGAATGCCGTTGTCGAGACATCGGCGGAAACGACCTTTTCGAGCAGCGCTCGAGAATTCGGCCCGGCGATCGAAACGCCGCACAGGGCAAGACCGAGGCTTTCGATGCAGGCAGAGCCGTTCTTCGGCAGGTTCGCCTCGAAATAGCGCATGTAGAAATCGTCGGCGATGCCGGAGCCGGTGAGCAGGTAACGCTCGCTTGTCGCCTCGGAGAGATTGGCGCCTGAAAGATTGGCTACCGTCAGGTCGCCGATGATCTTGCCCTTGGCATTCAGCATCGGCGCCAGCGCCATGCGGCCCGGCGCCGGCAATTTGCAGGCGAGCAATTTGTCGAGAAAGGCGCGCGCGCCTTTTCCTGTCACCTCGAACTTGCCGAAGCCGGAAATCTCGATGATGCCGACCGATTTGCGCGCTGCGCGAGCTTCCTCGCCGACATGCTGGAAATCGGTAGACCGGCGCCAGGAGAAGACTTCCTCGACACTGTTCGGCGCGTACCAGAGCGGCTGCTCGAGGCCGAAGGAAACGCCCATCTGGCCGCCGAGCGCCAGATGGCGCTCGTAGAGCGGCGTAGCGCGCAACGGCCTAGCGGCCGGTAGTTCCTCGTTGGGGAAGCGGATCGAGAAGCGCCGGGCGTAGTTCTCGCGGACCTTCTCGTTGGTGAAGCTCATCGTTGCCCAGGTGCCGAAGCGGGCATTGTCCATCGCCCAGACGTCGAAGCCGGGGTCGCCCTCGGCCACCCAGTTCGATAGCGCCAGGCCGACGCCGCCGCCCTGGCAAAAGCCGGCCATGACGCCGCAGGCGAGCCAGAAATTGGTCAGCCCGCGCACCGGGCCGATCAGCGGGTTGCCGTCGGGAGCAAAGGCGAACGGGCCATTGATGACGTTCTTGATGCCGGTCTTTTCCAGCGCCGGGAAATGCCGGAACGCGACTTCCAGGCGCGGGGCGATGCGGTCGAGATTAGGCGGCAGCAATTCGTGGCTGAAATCCCACGGCGTCACCTTCGGCGACCACGGGGTGGCGTCGCTTTCATAGGTGCCGAGCAGCAGGCCGTCGCGCTCCTGGCGGGTATAGAGTTCGCCCTCGAAATCGATGATGTGGATAATCTCCTTGCCGTTGTCGCGCCTGTAGGCGGCGATTTCCGGAATCTCCTCGGTGATCAGATAATGATGCTCCATGGCGAGCACGGGGAGTTCGAGGCCGACCATGCGGCCGACCTCGCGTGCCCACAGGCCGCCGGCATTGACGACGTGTTCGGCGGTGTATTTGCCTTTGCCGGTTTCGAGTTCCCAAACTCCGTCCGGGTGCTGGCGGATATCGGTGACGCGGCATTTTTCGACGATCTTGGCGCCGCCCTTCTTTGCCGATTTGGCATAGGCCTGCGTCGTGCCGGCCGGATCGAGATGGCCTTCGACCGGGTCCCACAGGCCGGCCAGGAACTGGGTGTCGTCGAGGATCGGAAACAGCTTTTTCGTCTCCTGCGGGCTGATCATTTCGAGGTCCATGCCGAGATAGCGGCCTCGCGCTACCGCCGTCTTCAGCGAGGCGACGCGATCCTGGTTGCCGGCGAGCTGGACGCCGCCGGTCATGGTTAGACCGCAAGACTGGCCGGAAATCTCCTCGATCTCCTTGTAGAGTTCGATCGTGTATTGCTGCATCTTGGCGACGTTCGGGTCGCCGTTGAGCGTGTGGACGCCGCCGGCCGCGTGCCAGGTCGAGCCCGAGGTCAGCACGTCGCGCTCGAGCAGGCAGACGTCCTTCCAGCCCTTCTTCGTCAGGTGATAGGCGACCGAACAGCCGACGACGCCGCCGCCGATGACGATCGCGCGAAAATGATTGGGCATGCTTGTTCCCCGCCTTTGGCCCCCGCCTTCGTTCCCCGATGGAGACCGGAATCCGGTTCGCCCAGCATAGGCGCGCACCGCCCGGCGAAGGATAAAAAAACGACAGTGGCCGGTGCATTGCGCGGCTTGCGCCGGACCGGGCTGGTGGTGCAGCTTGGCTTCACAAGGGAGGGGCCATGGAAATTCGCACCGCCGCCGCCGCTGAACTCGGTCGCGCCATCGGCGACGGCAAAGTCGATCCGGTCGAACTGACGGAAGTGTTTCTGACCGAGATTGCGGCGGAAGACGCGGATCTTCAGATCTATGCCCGCACCACGGCCGAGCGCGCGCGGCGCGAGGCGGCAGCGTCGCGCGAACGCCTGAAATCGGGCAATCGCAAGTCGATGCTCGACGGCGTGCCGGTCTCCTGGAAAGACCTGTTCGACACCACAGGGATCGCCACCGAAGCCGGATCGAAATTGCTGGCCGGTCGTATCCCGGACAAGGATGCCGAAGTCGTCCGCCGCGCGGCCGATCTCGGTCTCGTCTGCCTCGGCAAGACGCACATGACGGAACTGGCGTTTTCCGGCCTCGGTATCAATCCGGTCACCGCGACGCCGCCGAACCGGCAATTGCCGTTCCGCTGCCCGGGCGGATCGTCGTCGGGCGCGGCCGCGTCGATCGCATTCGGCCTTGCGCCCATCGCCATCGGTTCGGACACCGGCGGCTCGGTCAGGATTCCGGCGTGCTGGAACAATCTCGTCGGTTTGAAGACCAGCTACGGCGTCCTGCCGAATGACGGCGTGGTGCCGCTCTGCCGCGGTTTCGACACGGCCGGGCCGCTGGCGCGCACCGTCGAGGACGCCGCGTTGATGTTCTCGATCCTGAAAGGCTGGCCGCTGCCGTTCGAACCGTCGGCCAATCTCAGCCATTTCGATTTCGTCGTGCCGACGACGATCGTGCTCGACGATCTCGAGGACGCGGTCGCAACGGCCTTCGAGGCGGCGCTTGCGAAGCTGGCGAAGAACGGCGCCCGCATCACGCGGCGCGCCGAAGGCTCGTTCGCCGAATTCGCCGGGCTCGCCGGCAAACTCTATCCGCACGAAGCCTGGGCGCAATGGGGCGGCGTCATCGAGCGCCATGGCGAAAAGATGTTTGTGCCGATCCGCAAGCGGTTTGCGACCGGCAAGCAGGTAACGCTGGCACAATATCACGAGGCGCATGCGCAGATGACGAGCGCGCGCAAGCGGTTCCAGGGGGGTCTGACGCCTTCGACCGTCCTGCTCCATCCGACGGTGCCGATCCTGCCGCCGCAAGTCGACGTGCTGCTCGCCGACGAGGAAAAATTCGTTGCCGCCAACCTCAAGGCGCTGCGCAACACGCGCATGATCAATTCGGCCGGCGGCGCGGCCTTGACGCTGCCGCTGCCGCAGGCCGGCTGCGGATTGCAGCTTTCAGCCGGGCCGGGCAGCGACGACATGCTGCTCGAAGCCGGCGCGGCGATGGAGCGGGTGGTGGGGTGAGGACTCACGAGGAAATACGGGGACAGTTTACTTAATTCGGTCGGCGCATCCGCCATGCGCTATAAGCGGAGCACAGCGAATTAAGTAAACTGTCCCCGTATTTCCTTCACCCGCTTCCCCTTCACCCAGGTCTCGATGACAGCGCGATCGTCGGCCATGATCAGCAGTTGGAACAGCAGGTCGTGCAGGCTTTCGGTGAGCCCGGCTCGCTCGGCCATGATCGGAGTGGCTTTCGGATCGATCACGACGACGTCGGCGTAGCGTCCGGGCGCAAGCGAACCGATCTCGTCGTCGCGGCGCAACAGGCGGGCATTGCCGAGCGTCGCCATGTAGAAGGCGTCGAAGGCGCTAATGCGGTTATGGGCCAATTGCGAGACGACATAGGCGTCACGCATCGTCGCGAACATCGAAAACGACGTGCCGCCGCCGATGTCGCAGCCGAGGCCGACATCAACCGGCCGCGCCGGAGCCCGCGCGTGGTGATAGCGAAAAAGGCCGGAACCGAGAAAATTGTTGGAGGTCGGGCAGTGGACGATGGCGCTGCCGGCTTCCGAAAGTCGCGCCAGTTCGCGCTCCGACAGGTGGATTCCATGGGCAAACAGCGAATGCGAACCGAGCAGGCCGGCGCGATCGTAGACATCGGTATAGTCGACGGCGTCGGGAAAATCGCGGGCGACGGCGGCGATTTCTGCGGCATTCTCCGAAAGGTGAGTTTGCATCAGCAATCCCGGATATTCGCGGCATAGCGCGCCGGCGGCCTCGAGTTGCGCCCGGCTCGAGGTGACGGCAAAGCGCGGCGTGATCGCATAGCCGAGCCGGCCTTTGCCGTGCCATTTCTCGAGGAGCGCCTTCGACTGGTCGTAGCCGGCCTGCGCCGTATCGGTCAGTGCTTTCGGTGCGTTGCGGTCCATCATCGTCTTGCCGGAGATGACGGTCATGTCGCGAGCGAGCGCCGCGGCAAACAGCGCGTCGAGCGCCTCGGGATGGATTGTGGAAAAGGCAAGACACGACGTGATGCCGTTGCGGGCCAACTCATCGAGAAACGCTTCGGCGGCATGAGCTGCGATCGCCGGATCGCCATAGCGCTGCTCCTCGACGAAGGTGTAGCGGGTGAGCCAGTCGAGCAGGTCGGCGCCATAGGCGGCGATCATGCGGTATTGCGGAAAATGCAGATGCGCGTCGATGAAGCCCGGCAGGATGAGGCGATTGCCGTGATCGATCTTCACGATGCCGGCATAAGTTTCGGGAAGCGCGGAGGCTTCTCCGGACCATGCGATCATGCCGTCGTCGCCGATGACGACGGCGCCGCGCTGGTGATGCACGAAAGCGCGCTCGGCGCCGACGATCAGTGGATCGTCGTGGAAGGTGAGAGACTGGCCGGTGAGGATGTGCATGTAAGAGCTCTGAGTTACCGAAGGCGAACATCTGAGGCTAGTGCGCACCCTCCCAGTGGACGATAGGCACACCTTACGGTCCGCAGTAGTGCAATTAGCACTCACTCAATTTCTGAAACTTTTTTAAAATAGAGGATTGGGCCATCCGCAAGACAGGCGTCAGATGGCGATCGGATCGGTCGGTAGCAATGAAAAACGACCGACAATCACATCGTTGCCGACGATCTCATCTCCAAATTTGCCGTCCGGCAAAGGGCGACGATAAGTCAAGTCCCGATAGGTGATAAGGGTCAAGTTGTCCGGATACGCTACAATCGCGCGATAGCCAAAGCCGGTGCCGACCGATTCATCGCGGCCAAAGAATTCGACTCCGTCTCTGACGACACGGACACACGACTGGCGCTCATCTTCGGAGCAGCCAGCTTCTCTATTCGGCGTGTTGAGGTCAAGCGCTACCGAGCTTTTCCGTGTCTCTGGCATTTTGACGTCTTTCGCAGGGCCTTGCTTCTCTCCGGGATCGGCGTTTCGCCCTCCCAATATGGGGTCAGGAGAATGAGGCGGTCCAATCTACCAAGCGTCTTGATCGCATGTTGCAATCAGTACGAGTGTCTCAGCGAACTCGCCTCATCCATCGTCCTGCGAAGGACGTCCGTCCGCCGCCGGCGGAACTCTCTGTCTCTCTCCTTTCCGGCCTCCTTGATCAGATGGCTGACGCCATGGTTTCCCGCGTCCAGCGGAACTCGGTGCCGTCCAGCCACATGCGATGCATGATGACTGCCAGGCGACGTGCGAGCGCGACAATTGCTTTGCGCATCCCGCGTCGCTTGGCGACGTTCATCGCCCAGGCCTTGAGCCACGACCATTTCGTCACGCGAGTCATCAGCGTTTGGGCAGCCTCATAGAGCAACGTCCGCATCATGCCGTCCCCGCACAGGGATATGCATCCAACGCGCTTACTTTCCCCGGACTCGTTGAGCTTTGGCGTCAGCCCTAGGATGGGCCCCACCGCCTTGGAGTTTCTGAACCGCTGCGGGATGTCGATTGTCGCGGCATAGGCGAGCGCCACCACGGGGCCGACACCGGGAACCGTCATCAAGCGCCGGCAGGTCGCATCATTCCTGGCGATCGTGAGCACTTTTTTGTGCAAGCGAGCAAATTCGGCACGCAGCTTTCGCCGGGCGGCCAGCAGCGGCTCCATGATCTCTTCGAGATCGGGCATGCCTTCGACGAGCTCGCAAATGCGCTCCTCGAACTTCACCGTTCCTACAACACCGACCTTGAGGCCAAAGTTGCGCAGAAGACCGCGGATGTCGTTCTCGATGGCGATCGCCTTCCCCTGCAGCAGCTTGCGGGCAGTCAAGAATGCCCGCCGCTTCTGGCTCGTGAGCGTCTTCACATGCACCGGGCGGTACAGGTTGACCCGCATCATCTGCGCGATGCCGCGCGCGTCATTGCGATCCGTCTTGTTCGGCTGCGCCTTCAGGAATGCTTTCACATGGCGCGTCTCGATGCAGATGACCGGCAACCCGGCACTCGCCAGCCCCTCGAAAAGCCATTGCGACAAGGGCCCGGCCTCGAGGCCGACCCGTTCAATGTTCAAGGCAGGATCCTTCAGGACGGCGAGGAGATCGTCGGGGTGGCTGACGACCTTCACCTCGCGGCAAATCCTGCCGGATTCATCGACAATGCAAACGGCGGTCTCTTTCACCGCGACATCGAGGCCTATAAAGTACTTCATGCTGCGCTTCCCTTCCTGATGCTTGTGGCTGTTTGGACAGACCACGTTCTATCATCAGCTCGAAGCGCAGCACCTTCCCGCATCACCGTTGAGGAAGGGGCGCAAGCCGAATACCCCATCTACTCTGATAGGATTCATCGACTGCACACCGGAAATCGATCCTTTTGCTGGAATCTAGCAGCGCAATCCCAGTACAGTGGGCCATCACAGAGCTCGGGCATCAGCCACCGGGATCCAAGTTCCGCTCTCACTGGAGGTAGGATGCGCTCGGTGCCGACGATCAGCGGATCGTCGTGGAAGGTGAAGGTCTGGCCGGTCAGGACATGCAAGGCGTGGTTCCCGCGTCTGGATTGCAGTGCGACGATTGCATGGCGCGGGCGGCTTCGCTAGCTTTGACCAATTGGTCAAAATCTGTTGGGCATGGCATGGCGCGAAACCGCCTGAGATTCCTGCGAAACGGCAAACCGGTCGAACTGGGCGAGGTCGGCGCCGACGAGATGCTGCTCGACTACCTGCGGCAGCGCGAGAAGGCGACCGGCACCAAGGAAGGCTGCAACGAGGGCGATTGCGGCGCCTGCACGGTCGCCGTCGGTCGGCTGCGCGGCGGCAGGCTCGTCTACGAGCCGGTCAATGCCTGCATACGGCTGCTCGGCTCGGTCGACGGCTGCGATGTCGTGACCGTCGAAGACCTTGCCGAAAACGGCGCGCTGCATCCGGCGCAGCAGGCGATGGTCGATTTTCATGGCTCGCAATGCGGCTTCTGCACGCCCGGCATCGTCATGAGCCTGTTCGCGCTCTATCACGCCGGCATCCAGCCGGATCGGCAGACCGTCAACGACTGGCTTGCCGGCAATCTCTGCCGCTGCACCGGTTATCGGCCGATCGCCGAAGCCGCGCTCGCCACAATCGACGGCAAGCCGGCCGACGCTCTTGCGAAGCGCAAGGCGGCGACCGTGCGAAAGCTGAAATCGCTCGACGACGGCGAGGATTTGTTCATCGGCACAAAGGATCGTTTCATCGCCGCGCCTGCGTCAACCGCGTCGCTGGCGTTGCTCTATAGCAAGCATCCCGACGCCACCGTGGTCGGCGGCGCCACCGATGTCGGGTTGTGGATCACCAAGCAGTTGCGCGACCTGCCGAAGGTGATCCTGACCGGAAGGGCAAAGGACTTCGCCGAGATCGCCGTGACCCGCGACAGCGTGCGCATCGGCGCCGGCGCGACCTATGCCGAGGCTTTCGATGCGCTCACCTCGATTGACCCCGATATCGGCGAGGTGCTGCGCCGACTCGGATCGATGCAGGTGCGCGCCTCGGGCACGGTCGGCGGCAACATCGCCAACGGTTCGCCGATCGGTGACACGCCGCCGATGCTGATTGCGCTCGGCGCCGAACTGGAACTGCTGGCCGGCCGCAAAAAGCGGACGATACCGCTGGAAAAGTTCTTCCTCGCCTACGGCAGGCAGGACCGAAAGCCTGGCGAACTGGTCGCGGCCGTGACGGTGCCGAAGCTGAAGCGCAACCAGCATTTCCGCGCCTACAAGATTTCCAAGCGTTTCGACCAGGATATTTCCGGGCTGCTCGGCGCGTTCCGGATCGCGGTCGAGAAGGGCCGCGTGATCGAGGCGCGCATTGCCTTCGGCGGCATGGCGGCGACACCGAAGCGGGCCACAGCTACCGAAGCTGCCATCGTCGGCGCACGGCTCGACGACGAAACGACCTGGCACTCGGCGGCCGCGGCACTCGGCGACGACTTCCGACCGATTTCCGACATGCGCGCCAGCGCCAGCTATCGGTTGCAGGTGACGCGTAGCCTGTTGCGCAAGGCGCTGACCGAGATCGCGGCCGGCGACAGCCGGGCGACGCGCGTTGCCGGTGTCCGTGAAAAAGCGGAGGCGGCCGAATGAATCGCCGGATCGATCCGGGCAAACTGCGAGCCGATACCATCGCCGTCGGCAAGGCGCTGGCGCATGACAGCGCCGCCCGCCACGTTGCCGGCACCGCCACTTATATCGACGACATCCGCGAACCCGAAGGCACGCTGCATCTCGCCGCCGGCCTGTCGCCGAAGGCGAAGGGAAGGATCACGAAGCTCGACCTGTCGAAGGTGAAATCGGCGCCGGGCGTGGTCGCGGTGCTGACGGCGGCCGACATCCCCGGCACCAACGAATGCAGCCCGTCGATCGGCGGCGATCCGATCCTCGCCGACGGCGAAGTCAAGTTCCACGGCCAGGTCGTTTTCGCCGTCGTCGCCGAAACCCGCGATGCCGCGCGCCGCGCCGCCCGGCTCGGCAAGATCGAGATCAAATCCGAGAAGCCGGATGTCACGGTCGAGGATGGGCTGAAATCGGGCGGCAAGGTGCTGCCGGACTACCAGTTCGTTCGCGGCGATCCGGCGACGGTTATCGGCGCGGCAGGCCACAAGCTTTCCGGTCGCCTGCGCATCGGCGGCCAGGAGCATTTCTATCTCGAAGGCCAGGTCTCGCTCGCGGTGCCGGGCGAGGGCGGAGAGATGAAGGTGTTTTGCTCGACGCAGCACCCGTCCGAGGTCCAGCACCTCGTCGCGCGCATGCTGAAGCGGCCGGATGCGCATGTTGTCTGCGAATGCCGGCGCATGGGCGGCGGCTTCGGCGGCAAGGAAAGCCAGGCCGGGCAGTGGGCGTGTCTGGCGGCGCTCGCCGCCCAAATCACCGGCCGGCCGGCCAAGATGCGGCTCGACCGCGACGACGACATGATCGCCACGGGAAAACGTCACGATTTCCTCGTGGAGTGGCAGGTGGCGCATGACGACCGGGGAGTCCTCGAAGCCGTAGACGTCACGCTCGCCGGACGATGCGGCTATTCGGCGGATCTGTCGCTCGGCATCAACGACCGGGCGATGTTCCACACCGACAATTCCTATTTCTATCCGGCCGCGCGCATCCTGTCGAAGCGGGTGAAGACCGACACTGTCTCCAACACCGCCTTTCGTGGCTTCGGCGGGCCGCAAGGCATGATTTTCGCCGAGCGAATGATGGACGATCTTTCGGTCAAACTCGGCGTCGATCCGCTCGAAATCCGCAAGCGCAATTTTTACAGGACGGGCCGCGACGTCACCCCCTACGGCATGACGGTCGAAGACAATATCCTCAAGCAATTGGTCGGCGAACTGGAGCGAACTAGCGAATACAAAAAGCGCCGGCGCGAGGTAGCGAAGTTCAACAAGGGTAGCCGGTTCCTGAAGCGCGGCATTGCGCTCAATCCGGTCAAGTTCGGCATCGCCTTCACGCTGAAGCACCTGAACCAGGCTGGCGCACTGGTGCATGTCTATACCGACGGTTCGATCCAGGTGAACCATGGCGGCACCGAGATGGGCCAGGGCCTCTACATGAAGGTCGCCCAGGTCGTCGCCCAGGAGTTCGGTGTCGACATTTCGCGAGTCAAAATCACTGCGACTTCGACCGACAAGGTGCCGAACGCAACGCAGACAGCGGCGTCTTCCGGCTCCGACCTCAACGGCATGGCGGCGAAGAAGGCGGCCGGTGAAATCCGCAAGCGCATGAGCGAAGTCGCGGCGCGGCTGTGGCAGGGCGAGGCGGCGAAGGTGCGCTTCGCCGATGGCAAGGTGCATGTGGCGGGGCGCGAGATCGAATTCGCCGAAGTGGCGAAGAAGTGTTTCTTCGAGCGCGTCTCGCTATCCTCGACCGGCTATTTCGCGACGCCGAAAATCACCTGGGACCGCGAGACCGCGACCGGCAGGCCGTTCCTCTATTTCGCCTATGGCGCCGCCTGTTCGGAAGTGATGGTCGATACATTGACCGGCGAGATGAAAGTGTTGCGCGTCGACATCCTCCATGATGTCGGCGCCTCGCTCAATCCGGCCATCGACATCGGCCAGATCGAGGGTGGCTTCGTCCAGGGCATGGGCTGGCTCACGACCGAGGAACTGGTGTTCGACAGCGAGGGCCGATTGCAGACGCATGCGCCCTCGACCTACAAGATCCCGACCGCCTTCGACGTGCCGGAGGAATTTCGCGTCAAACTGTGGGAGACGAAAGGCAATCGCGAGCCGACGATCTACCGCTCCAAGGCGGTCGGCGAGCCGCCCTTGATGCTGGCGATTTCGGTCTATTCGGCGATCTACCACGCGATTGCCTCACTCCGGCCGGGCGTCATCCCGCACCTCGACGCTCCGGCGACGCCGGAGGTAATTCTGAGGGCGGTCAGCGGCATGGCGGCTGGGGTATGACTACTGGTATCCCGTAGTCGATCGTGCTATGCTGGAGTTCGAATGGGATGACGAAAAGGCCGAACGCAACCTGCGCAAGCATGCATTCTCATTTGAAGATGCCGTGCGCGCATTCGAGGACGATTATTTCTTTGAGCTCGGCTTAGAGGTATCGCCGGATGGCGAAATCCGGAAACAAGCAGTCGCCATGAGTGGTGTGCGCATTGTGGCGATCGTCCATGCCGAGCGGAACAGAAGAATTCGGATTATTTCGGCAAGAAAGGCTAATCGACGTGAAAGGAAAATCTACGCAGAAAACCGGCCCGAGTGACTGGGCACGCTTTGACGCCATGACCGAAGAGGAAGTCATGGCCAACGCCCTCTCTGACCCGGACAATCCGCCGCTAACCGAAGAGCAGCTTGCCAAGGGGCGGCGCATCTCCTTCGCCAAGTCGACGCGGTGGAAACTGCGCCTCACCCAGGAAGAATTCTCCGAGCGCTATCTGATTCCGCTCGGCACCTTGCGCGACTGGGAGCAGCATCGCAGCGAACCGGACGCGACGGCGAAGGCGTATCTGCGCGCCATCCGCGGCGCGCCCGATCTCATCGCCGAACTGGTCAAGCCGAAATCGGCGGCGTAATCAGCGAAACGGTCGGAAAGTAGGTAGCGAACCTGCCCTTGTCGCGGGTCAGCAGCGGCAGCTTCATCACCGCGGCCTGGGCGCCGATGAAGAAATCCGGCAAAACTCCGGCTCGTTCGCCGCCCGAATTCCGATATCGCGCGAATGCCTTCGCGGCCAGGAACAACGCATCTTTCGGCATCGCGGCGAATTCCAACCTTGCGGCGGCGACAAACTCGTCGAGGCGTTCCCTCCGTTCATAACGAACCGAGAGTTCGGCATAGACCACATCATTGATCAGGAGTGGGCCGGCGAGAGAGGCCGCCTCCAATTGCCCAATCGACCATTCGGCAAAGCGGGGATCGTCGGTGGCGACGTCGAGCAGGACGTTGGTGTCGACCAGCGTCACGCTTCGCCCCGCGTCAGCGCCATGATCGCCTCGGTGCTGAGGCCCTTGCCGGCGTGGCCGCGCAATTTGCGGAATCGGCTTGGCGGGTTCCTGCGATCCGCTCGTTCGATCGTCACCCGGCCGTCTTCGCCCTTGCGGAACGCGACCTCGCTGCCGGGCTTGATGCCGAGCAGGTCGCGCACCGGCTTGGGAATCGTAACCTGGCCCTTCACCGTCACCTTGGCGCCCACTTGCGTCTCCTCAGTAATACTACGATTAATGAGTGTATTACTTCCTCCGAGCGGTGCAAGCAACGGATGCCGCGAAACCCGCTAGGATTTCTTCGTAGCCAGGAAAAACGTCTCGCGCTTGCCGTAGCCCTTGATGTCGATCGGTTCGCGCTTCTCGAATTCGAAGGCCGCCTTGCCGAGCCGGCGGAACGTCGCGCTGACCTGGATGCGACCGGGCTCGCTGCGCTGGCACAGGCGCGCGGCATAGTTCACGGTGTCGCCCCAGATGTCGTAACTCGTCCGCTTGTCGCCGATGACGCCGGCAACCGCCGGGCCGTGATGGATGCCGATACGCATGGCGAGCGGACGGCCGGCGAGTTTCTCGCTTGCGGCCGCTTCCAGCATGGCAAAGGCAAGGCGTGCGGCCGCCTCGACGCCGTTGTCGGCGCCGCGCAAGCCGCCGGCGGCCATGTAGGCGTCGCCGATCGTCTTGATCTTGTCGATGCCGAACTCCTCGCACAATGCGTCGCAGCGCGAAACGAGCCGGTGCAGGTATTCGACGAGTTGGGCCGGCGAGGCGGCCGCGGCGGCCGGCGTGAATTCGACAAGGTCGGCAAACAGTACGGTCACGCCGTCGAGCCGGTCGGCTATGCGCTGCTCGTTGCCTGCCTTCAGGCGGTTGGCGATGGGCGCCGGCAACAGGTTGGCGAGCAATAGCTCGGAGCGCCCGAATTCCTGCTGTACGCGGCGTTCGGCATAATCGAGCGTGAACAGGATATAGCCGACCACGAATGCATTGAGCACGATCGTCGAGAGCATCGCTTGTGCCGCCAGGCTCTCGCGCAGTGCACGGTCGGATGGAATCAGGAAGCCGTTTTCATTGGCCAATGCCATGACCAGCACGAGGGCCAGCGCCGACAGCACATAGAGCACGAGAAAGTTGCGCCAATGGCCGACGCCGACGAGAAACAGGATGAAGCCGGCAAGGGTGAAATAGACATGCAGGTTGCTGGCCGTGCCGAAGGCGAAGACGACAAAGGTGTGGCCGAGAAGGCTGACGACGACCAGCAGGTTGACGACCAGATTGTCGCCGAAGCGATGCAATCGCTGCAACAGCAAATACACGACGGCAATGGCGGCATTATAGAGATGGACGGGCAGCAGCCCGGAAAAATCATGTAGGCCGTTGCCGATCAGGTGCGCGATCGCGCTCAGCGCCAGCGCGTAGGCGGCGACATTGGTGAAGCGCTGGCGGCGGCGCAAGTGCGCGCTGGTCGTGACGATGCCGGCATCGAGCAGCTTGTCGATCCAGGCGGGCAACGCGATGCGCAACCACAATCGCGGCGGCGGGCGACGGTTGACCGGGATTTTTTCCATCGGCGCGATCTTCCTTCCGGTTTGCCGAATGGTGGCCTTGCGTCTCCCATCCCGGAACAGAATACGCAAGAATTTGGTAGCTCGCGTGAGAAATCGCACAATCCGATCCCCTGTCCGGTCCCCCTGTCCGATCCTCGGTGCGAATAGCGCAAGGCTGTCGCAAGCATGGGTAAACGCCAACTCCGGGCGGAATCGTGACGGTCGCGGTGGCCAGTGAACAGCGCGTTGTTCCCAGCCGGTTGCCAAAGTGCCTCCAAATGCGGCACGCATAACGCGACGGCGCAAGCTTTCCGGAACCGCTTTTGAGACGTTCAGGCTGACACGAACCCATGCAATTCCATCTCAACGGATTCCGACCCGGCAATCCAGAAATCGCCGAGCCGGACGAGCGCTGCGACACGCCGCAGGCATCCGAAGGACTTCCCGGCGAAGTCGATGTGCTGATCATCGGGTGCGGCCCGGCCGGCCTTACGCTCGCGGCGCAATTGGCGGTCTTTCCCGGGATCAAGACCCGGATCGTGGACCAGAAGCGGGGCCGGCTGCTGCTCGGCCAGGCCGACGGCATCGCCTGCCGCACCATGGAGATGTTCGAGGCCTTCGGCTTCAACGAGCGCGTATTGAAGGAGGCCTATTGGGTCAACGAGACCAGCTTCTGGAAGCCGGATGAAAATCGCCCGGAAAACATCGTCCGCAGTGGCAGGATTCAGGACACAGAGGACGGTTTGTCCGAGTTCCCGCATGTGATCCTGAACCAGGCGCGTGTGCATGACTTTTTTCTGGATGCGATGCTGAATTCTCCGTCGCGATTGCAGCCGGCCTATTCGCGCCGCCTGCTCGAACTTGCAATCGAGCCCGAAACTGCGGCCGGCGGCAGCGAATCCGACCATCCGGTGACGGCCAGGATCGAGCGCTGCGATCCCGGTCACGAAGGCGAAATCGAGACGGTGAAGGCCCGGTATGCGGTCGGCTGCGACGGCGCGCGCAGCACGGTGCGCAAGTCGATCGGACGCGTGTTCAGTGGCGATTCGGCGAACCAGGCGTGGGGCGTCATGGACGTGCTGGCAGTGACCGACTTCCCGGATATCCGGCTGAAAACGCTGATCCAGTCGGCCAGCGAAGGCAGCATCATCGTCATTCCGCGCGAAGGCGGCTATCTGGTCCGCATCTATATCGAGCTCGACAAGCTCGCCGCGAGCGAGCGGGTGGCAAACCGGAACATCACGCTCGACCATCTCGTCGCCGCGGCGCGGCGCGTCCTGCATCCCTACAGCCTGGAGGTGAAGGAAGCTGCCTGGTGGTCGGTTTACGAGATCGGCCAGCGCCTGTGCGACAGGTTCGACGACGTGCCGCAGGAACAAGCCAGATCGCGCGATCCGCGCGTCTTCATCGCGGGCGATGCCTGCCACACGCACAGCCCGAAAGCCGGGCAGGGCATGAATGTTTCCATGCGCGACAGCTTCAATCTGGGGTGGAAGCTGGCGTCCGTCCTGCTTGGGCGCGCTACGCCGCGGCTGCTCCAGACCTATTCGGCCGAGCGGCATGCGGTCGCAAAGGAACTGATCGACTTCGATCGCGTGTGGTCGAAAATGCTGAGCACGCCGCCGGCATCGCCGGGCGGTTCCGGGGGCGAAGGCGTCGATCCGGACGAGTTCCGGGAGTATTTCGTCCGACACGGGCGCTATACGGCGGGAACGACGGTGCGATACGGCGCATCGCTGATTTGCGCTGACCCGAAATACCAGCTCCTGGCCACGGGTTTGCCTGTCGGCATGCGGCTTCATTCCGCGCCGGTCATCCGGCTGGCCGACGCAAGGCCGGTCCAGCTCGGTCATCTGGTGAAGGCGGACGGCCGCTGGCGCATCTTCGCGTTCGGCGGCGCCGAAGATCCCGCGGCGGCCGCGAGCGGGATCGCACGTCTGTGCGCATTTCTTGCCGAATCCGCTGACTCTCCGGTCCGAAAATACACGCCGACTCGCGCCGATATCGATTCGGTAATCGATGTGCGGGCCATCTTCCAGCAAGGCCACCGCGAACTGGCAATCGAAGCCATGCCGCCATTCCTGTTGCCGCAAAAGGGTCGCCACAGACTTTGCGATTATGAGAAGATGTTCTGCGCGGACCTCAGGAACGGTAACGATATTTTCGACATGCGCGGCATCGATCGAAGCGGCTGCATGATCGTCGTGCGGCCGGACCAGCATATCGCGCATATCCTTCCGCTCGACGCCCATGGTGAGCTCGTGTCATTCTTCGATGGCTTCATGATTCCGCGAAACTGACAATTCAGGCGATCGCAGCCGGCAGCAATGCCTGGGCCGGTTACCGTTTACGAACAGGGAAACAATCCATGAAAACCCGCGCCGCTGTCGCCTTCGAGGCCGGAAAGCCATTGACCATCGCCGAAGTCGATCTCGAGGGGCCGCGTGAGGGCGAAGTTCTGGTCGAGATCAAGGCGACCGGCATCTGCCACACCGACGACTTCACCTTGTCGGGAGCAGACCCGGAGGGATTGTTCCCGGCGATCCTCGGCCATGAAGGCGCGGGCGTCGTCGTCGATGTCGGCAAAGGCGTGACCAGCGTGAAGAAGGGCGACCACGTTATCCCGCTCTATACGCCGGAATGCCGCCAGTGCCCGTCCTGCCTGTCGCGCAAGACCAATCTGTGCACCGCCATCCGCGCCACGCAGGGCCAGGGCCTGATGCCGGACGGGACCAGCCGCTTCTCGCTCGATGGCAAGAAGATCATGCACTACATGGGCTGCTCGACCTTTTCCAATTTCACCGTGCTGCCCGAGATCGCCGTGGCCAAGGTGCGTTCCGACGCGCCGGTCGACAAGATCTGCTATATCGGCTGCGGGGTCACCACCGGCGTCGGCGCGGTGCTGAATACGGCGAAGGTCGAACCGGGCGCCACCGCCATCGTCTTCGGTCTCGGCGGCATCGGCCTCAATGTCATCCAGGGATTGCGGCTGGCCGGCGCCGACATGATCGTCGGCGTCGACATCAATGACGGCAAGAAGGCCTGGGGCGAGAAGTTCGGGATGACGCATTTCGTCAATCCGAAAGAGGCAGGCGACGATATCGTCGCGCATCTCGTCAATCTGACCAGGCGCGGCAGCGATACCATCGGCGGAGCCGACTACACCTTCGACTGCACCGGCAATGTCCGGGTCATGCGCCAGGCGCTGGAGGCGGCGCATCGCGGCTGGGGCCAGTCGATCGTCGTCGGGGTCGCCGGCGCCGGCCAGGAGATTTCGACGCGGCCGTTCCAACTTGTCACCGGGCGGGTCTGGAAGGGCACCGCCTTCGGCGGGGCCAGGGGCCGCACCGACGTGCCGAAAATCGTCGACTGGTATATGGACGGCAAGATTGCCATCGACCCGATGATCACCCATATCCTGAAGCTCGAGGACATCAACCAAGGCTTCGAATTAATGCGCAAGGGCGAGAGCATTCGCTCGGTTGTGGTGTATTAATCGAGTCGAATCGCCCATGCAGGGTCCGGCAGAGGCCCAGAAGAGGAATGATTTATGCAGACTTGGATGCTGGAAGAAAAAAAGGACAAGGACAAACAGCCGGAAGCGCCGCAGATCGAAAAGCTGTTCTTCAAGAGCCGCAGCGTCATCATCGCCGGCACGATCGATGACAAGCTCGCACAGCGCACGGTGACGCATCTGCTGGCCTTGGCCGAAGACGGCGACGCGCCGATCAACCTGTTCATCTCCTCGCCCGGCGGCCATGTCGAATCCGGCGACATGGTCCACGACATGATCAAGTTCATCCGGCCCACCGTGCGGACCATCGGCAGCGGCTGGGTGGCGAGCGCCGGGGCGCTGATCTTCATCGGCGCCAAGAAGGAAAACCGCTTCTGCCTGCCGAACACCCGCTTCCTTTTGCACCAGCCGAGCGGCGGCATTGGCGGGTCCGCCTCCGACATCGAAATCCAGGCAGGCCAGATCGCGCAGATGCGTCAGCGGTTCGACAAATTGTTCGCGGCGGCAACCGGCCAGAAGCCAGAGAAGATCGCCGCCGACACGCAGCGCGATTTTTGGCTCAATACCGATCAGGCGATCGCCTACGGCCTGCTCGGCAAGGTCATCACCTCGATCGACGAGTTGAAGTGACGGCAACGATCTATGTCGATGCCGACGCCTGCCCGGTAAAGGAAGAAATCGTCCGGGTCGCCAAACGCCACGATCTGGCAGTGGTATTCGTCGCCAATTCCGGCATGCGGCCGTCGCGCGATCCGATGGTGCGGCAGGTCGTCGTCGGCGGTTCATTCGATGCCGCCGACGATTGGATTGTCGAACATGCCGGCAGCGGCGACATAGCCGTGACCGGCGACATTCCGCTCGCCGCCCGGCTGGTCGCCAAATCGGTGCAGGTGATCGGTCCGTCGGGCCGGCCATTTACGCCCGACTCGATCGGCATGGCCGCCGCGACGCGCAATCTCAATCAGGAATTGCGCGAGGCCGGCGTCATCTCCGGTTACAACCGGCCGTATTCGGCACGCGACCGCTCGGCGTTCCTGGCCGCGCTGGAGATCGCCTGCCGCCGCGCCGGCAAAGCCTGAGACTGCCGAGGGAAATTGCGATCCATACGTTCGCGCGGCCGTCATTTCGGAATCTCCGCATCGCGTGGCGGCGATATTCCCGCGTTCGGGCCCGCATTCAGGGTTGAGCCCCCGGCGCTGCCGGGTTAGAAAGGTCGTACACCGAAATTCAGCGCCAAACGCGGCGGCCTTATCGCCGCCGCCGGCGGCATTGCCGCGTGCGTCTGGACACATGGCGCCGCGAAGCGGAATACCCGGAAAGGAACGCGATCGTGCCAATGCAAGATACAATATTCCAGTCGAAACCGGACCAGGACAGCCCAGGTGGCCGGCTGTCACGGGCGCGCGAGGCGGCAGGCTATTCCGAGCGCCAGTTTGCCAATTATCTGGGCGTGCGACGCGAGACGCTGCGCGCCTGGGAAACCGACCGGTCCGAGCCGCGCGCCAATCGCCTGCTTAAAATCGCCGGGCTGCTCAATGTCAGCCCCTCCTGGCTGATGGAGGGAATCGGGCCCGGTCCGGAAGAAGGCGATACCGACAGCCTGGTGACCGATCTGCGCGAACAAATGCGCCGACTGGTCGATCTGCAGGATCAGATGAAACTTGCCGTCGCCGGTCTGGCGGCGTCGCTGTCGCGCGCCGAATCACGGCTGCTCTGATCGCGCGGGCCCGCGCGGCGCGAAAACCGCGCGTGCAGAGATCACTTGCGCTTGCCCGTCGGCTTGGCCTTTCTTCCGGGTTCGGCTTCGGGCGGTTCCGGCGAATCGGTCGCGAGGCTCCGCATCTGGTCCAATAGCGCGTCGAGCTGGCGGAACTTGCCTTCCCAAAGCCAGCGAAATTCCTCGAGCCAGGCGTTGATGTCGGCGAGCGGGCGCGGTTCGATCCGCGCCGGCCGGCGTGGTCCCTCGCGCAATCGCGTGATCAGGCCCGCTTCCTCGAGGACCTTGAGATGCTTGGAGATGGCCGGCTGGCTGATGTCGAACGGCTCGGCCAGCTCGGCCACCGTCGCCTCGCCCAATGCCAGACGCGACAGGATGGCGCGCCGCGTCGGATCGGACAGCGCCGCAAAAGTCGCATCGAGCCGCTCACTTACTGCCATCGGAGAGCCTCCGGTTATATAACCATATGGTTATTAGATAGGGCCGCGCAAACCGGATTTCCATTCCGCGGCTGTCGCCGGAGCGAAAAGCCGTCAAGTGGGGCGGAAGCGCGACCATCATGCGCCGATTCGGCGACGCGTGTCGATTTCATCGAACTGATGGTAAATAGACGATCGCGATTGCCGCAGGTCGCGGAACCGACCATCCGGTGGAGCGAATGGGAAGGAGACAAGCCATGCGTCTTGCCGCGGCGGCGTTGCTGTTGGCGTTGCCGGCTTGCCCGGCCGGCGCCGACCCGGTCGGCACATTCGATATCGTCGGCGTGAACCCCGGCGACGGCGGCGACTACAAGGGCACGGTGGAAATCGAGCGGCACGGCGAAGTCTATCGCGTCATCTGGCGCGTTTCCGGCACGCGGTATATCGGCACCGGCCTCGGCGCCAAATACGACAATGGCCGATTTGTCGTCGGCCCGGCGTCGGCCGATGACGTGGCGATTTCGATCGGCTATGTTTCATCGGGAATATTCGGACAGGCTTTCTACGCGCAAACCAGCGAGGGGGTGTGGAAAGGCATCTGGACCTATGGCGGATCGGACCGCATCGCCACGGAGGAGTGGCGGCGGCGCTGACCGGTCATCGGGAAATGGAACTTGCCGCCGGGCGGCGGCACGACGGGAGGAACAAGATGGCAGCGAAAACCGCGACCAAGGCGACGGCGAAGCCCTGGCTGAAATCGTATCCCGAGGGCATGCCGGAACAGATGCCGCCGCTCGCGCATGCAAGCCTTGGCGACATGCTGGTTGCGGCCTGCAACACCCATGGCGACAAGCCGGCCTTCACTTGCATGGGCAAGTCGGTGAGCTTTTCGCACCTGGCGGAACTTTCCGCCCAGGTCGGAGGCTGGCTGCAGGCGCGCGGGCTCAAGAAGGGCGACCGCGTCGCGCTGATGATGCCGAACGTCCTGCAATATCCGGTGGTGATGATGGCGGTGCTGCGCGCCGGATTTGCGGTCGTCAACGTCAATCCGCTCTATACGCCGCGCGAACTGGAGCACCAGTTGAAGGATAGCGGCGCCAAGGCGATCTTCATTCTGGAGAATTTCGCCCACACGCTGCAGCAGGTCATCGCGCGCACCGAGGTGCGCCACGTCATCGTCGCCAGCATGGGCGACCTGCTCGGAGGGCTCAAGGGCGCGATCGTCAACCTGGTCGTGCGCAGGGTCAAGAAGCTGGTGCCGGCCTGGTCGCTGCCCGGCCATGTGCCGTTCAAGACCATGCTGGCCGAGGCCGGCGCCAAACGGCTGGCCGACGCCGGCGTCGGGCCCAAGGATGTCGCGTTCCTGCAATATACCGGCGGCACGACGGGCGTGTCGAAGGGCGCGACGCTTAGCCACGCCAACATCATGTCGAACGCGGCGCAGAACCAGCTCTGGATTTCGCCGCTCTACAAACTGAAGGGCCGTCCGTCCGAGATCGTCTATGTCTGCGCGCTGCCGCTCTACCACATCTTCGCGCTGACGGTGAATGCGGTTACCGGCATGGTCGAAGGCGCCAACAACATCCTGATCCCCAATCCGCGCGATATTCCGGGCTTCGTCAAGGAACTGCAGAAATACAAGTTCGTGATGTTTCCGGGGCTGAACACGCTTTTCAACGCGCTGCTGAACAACGAGGATTTCCGCAAGCTCGACTTCACCGGGCTGCTGTTGACGGTCGGCGGCGGCATGGCGGTGCAGGCGCCGGTGGCCGAGCGCTGGCAGAAGGTGACGGGAAGCGTCATCGCCGAGGGTTACGGCCTGTCGGAGACCTCGCCGGTTGCGACCGCCAACCGTTTCGACCAGCCGAAATTCACCGGCACCATCGGGTTACCGCTGCCATCGACGGAGATCGCCATTCGCGACGAAGAGGGCAAGAACCTGTCGTTCGGCGAAGTCGGCGAAATCTGCATCCGCGGCCCGCAGGTGATGACGGGCTACTGGAACCGGCCAGACGAGACCGCCAAGGTCATGACCGGCGACGGCTTCTTTCGTTCCGGCGACATGGGCTTCATGGACGAGAACGGCTACACCAAGATCGTCGACCGCAAGAAGGACATGATCCTGGTTTCCGGATTCAACGTCTATCCGAACGAGGTCGAGGAGGTTGCGTCCGGCCACCCCGGCATTCTGGAAGCGGCGGCGATCGGCGTGCCCGACGAACATTCCGGCGAGGCCGTCAAGCTGTTCGTCGTCAAGCGCGACCCGAACCTGACCGAAAAGGATGTGAGAGACCACTGCGCCAAGGGCCTGACCAACTACAAGCGGCCGAAGCATGTCGAATTCCGCAGCGATCTGCCGAAGACCAATGTCGGCAAGATCCTGCGGCGCGAATTGCGCAGCTGATCCGGCGGCTGGGCGATGTCGGCGACTGAGGGAGCTGACGCCGGTTACCCCGACGAAGCGTTCACGCCGACGCCGCTGCGCCTGATCGCCACCGCGCAGGCCTATCCGAAGGAGCCCGCCTATCGCCATTTCACGGGCAAGGATTGGCGCGAGGCGGACTGGTCGATCTATCTGGAGGAAATCCGCCAGGCGGCGCGCGCGCTGATAGCGCTCGGCGTCAACGCCGGCGATACCGTCTGCATCCTTGGCGGCAACCGGCCGGAGTGGGCGATCGCGGCGCATGCGGCGATGATGATCGGCGCGGCGCCTGCCGGCATCTACTTCACGTCTTCGGCCGAGGAGATCGAATATGTCCTCAACCACGCGCAGGCGCCGGTGCTCGTCGCCGAAACGCCAGCGCATTTCGCGCGGGTCAAGAAATTCGAGACCGAACTGTTCTGCCTGAAGAAGGTGGTGATGATGGACGGGGCGGCGGCCGGCGATCCGTTGCAGATCGAATGGCGCGATTTTCTCCTGCTCGGCCGCCAGGCCTTGCAACAGCAGGTCGAGCAACGTCTCGCCGATCTGGGACCGGAAGCCTGCGGCATGCGCATCTACACTTCCGGCACCACCGGCCCGCCGAAGGCGGTGGTGCTGTCGCACGGCGCCTTGTCGTGGACGTCGTGGACGCTCAAGCGGATGTTCGAAAACGATCATTCGCACCGCGTCCTTTCCTACCTGCCGCTGGCGCATATCGCCGAAGCCTCGAACTCGATCCACAACCACGCCCATGGCGGCTATCTGCTCACCTTCGCGCGCTCGCTCGAGGGTTTGGGCGAAGACCTGAAACAGGTGCGGCCGACGATCTTTTTCGGCGTGCCGCGCGTCTGGCAGAAAATCCACGAGTCGCTGTCTTTGCGCCTCGCCGAGGCGCCGGCCTCGCGCCGCCGGCTCGCCAACTGGGCATTGCGCGTCGGCCGGCGCGCCGCGCTGCAGCGGCTCAATTGGGGTTTCGCCGATCCGGTCACCGCCGCGCAGGCAGCGTTGGCCGAGCGTCTGGTGCTGCGGCGCATTCGCGAGGTGATCGGTCTCGACCAGTGCCAGCTGGCAGTCTCGGGCGCCGCCCCGATCCCGAGGGAGATCCTGGAATTCTTCGCCGGCCTCGGCATCGTCATCTACGAGGTCTACGGCCAGTCGGAAGACTGCGGGCCGACCACGTTCAATCGGCCGGGGGCAGTCAAACTCGGCAGCGTCGGCCAGCCGATCCCCGGCATGGAAATCAGGATCGCCGAGGACGGCGAAATCCTGATCCGTTCGCCGAGCCTGTTCGACGGCTACGCCAAGGACGAGGCGGCAACAAAGGCCGCGTTCGACGATGGCTGGATGCGCACCGGCGATCTCGGCCGGTTCGACCGCAAGGGCTTTCTGACCCTCACCGGCCGCAAGAAGGACATTCTGATCACCTCTGGCGGCAAGAACATCACCCCGGCCAACCTCGAAAGCGACCTGATGATGATCCCGCAGATCGAGCACGCGATCGTCTGCGGCGAGGGACGCAAATACCTGACGGCATTGCTGACGCTCAAGCCGGAATATCTCGAGCCGCGCATCGCCAGGCCGCGACCACGAGCGGCGGCCGCGCTTGACGATCCGGATCTCGCCGCGGCCATCCAGCCGCATGTCGATGCAATCAACGCGCGCTTTTCGCGCGCCGAAAGCATCCGCAAATTCGCGATCCTGCCGGTGCGCTTCGGCCTCGACACCGGCGAACTGACGCCGACCCTGAAGCTCAGACGCGGTTTCGTCGCGCGCAAGTTCGCGCATATCGTCGATGAACTTTATGCGAACGGAAACGGCACGGGAGCATAACCGCGCGCCCGGCCTGGTTCCGGTTTCCACAATCCGTGTCATACTCGCGCAATGTGGGGGCGATATCGGCAGGAAGAACATTCATACCGGAATGCGGAGTGGGAACATGCCTTCAATAATCATGCCAAAGCACGAAATCAAGACACCGCAACAGGTTCGCGAGGAAGCTGAGGATATCGGTTCCAACGCCAGCGCCAATGAAACCATCGGCGATGTCATCCACCGCCGTTTCTCGCGGCGCGGCTTCCTGGAGGGCTCGCTCGGCGTTGCCGCGATCGCGGCAACGGTCAGCCCGCTGGCGCTGCTTGCCGCCGGCGAGGCGCGTGCCATGGGCGATTCGGCCTTCAAGTTCGACGAGATCGAGGCCGGCGTCGACGAGGACCATCACGTGGCGTCCGGCTACGATGCCAATATCTTGCTACGCTGGGGTGACAAGGTCTTCGCCGATTCTTTCGAATTCGATCCGATGAAGCAAACCGCCGCGGCGCAATCGCGCCAGTTTGGCTACAACAACGATTTTCTCGGTTTTCTGCCGCTCGACGGCGCCACGAACCGCGGACTGCTGCTGGTCAACCACGAATATACGAACGGCGAACTGATGTTCCCGGCCTGGGCCAGCATTGCCAAGGACGACAAAGGCAAGGAGAAGGTCAAGCTCGGCGAATACACCAGGGAACTGGTCGATATCGAGATCGCCGCTCACGGAGGCACCGTAATCGAGGTCGCGAAAAAGGATGGCAAGTGGACGCCGGTTCTCGACAGCAAGTACAATCGCCGCATTACCGCCGAGACCGAAATGGAGATTACCGGCCCGGCGGCCGGTCATGACCGGCTGAAAACCTCCTACGACGCCACCGGCAAAAAGGTTCGCGGCACGCTCAACAATTGCGCCGGCGGCGTCACGCCGTGGGGCACTTACCTGATGGCCGAGGAGAATTTCAACGGCAACTTCATGGGCAAGCTGCCGGAGGGCCATGCCGAGACCGCCAACTACAAGCGCCTCGGCGCTCCGGCAGGCTGGTATCAGTGGGGCAAATTCCACGACCGTTTCGATGCGGCCAAGGAGCCGAACGAACTGAACCGCTTCGGCTGGATCGTCGAAGTCGACGTGATGGACGCCAATTCGACGCCGAAAAAACGCACCGCGCTCGGCCGTTTCAAGCATGAAGGCTGCGAGACCGTCGTAAACAAGGATGGCCGCGTCGTCGTCTATTCCGGCGACGATGAGCGTTTCGACTACGTCTACAAATTCGTGACCGCCGGCACGTACAACGCCAGTGATCGCGCCGCCAACATGGACCTGCTCGATGAGGGCACGCTCTATGTCGCCAAGTTCAACGACGACGGCTCGCTCGACTGGATGCCGCTGGTCCACGGCCAGGGCCCGCTGACGGCGGCCAACGGTTTCGCCGACCAGGCCGGCGTGCTGATCGAATGCCGCCGCGCCGGCGACCTCCTCGGCGCCACCAAGATGGATCGGCCCGAGGATATCCAGCCGAACCCGAAAACCGGCAAAGCCTATCTGATGCTGACGAACAACACCAAGCGCAAGGCCGGCGAGGAAAACGCCGCCAATCCGCGCGCCGACAACAAATTCGGCCACATCATCGAGATCATCGAGCCGGACGGCGATTTCGCCGCGACGAAGTCGAAATGGGAAATTCTGCTGAAATGCGGCGATCCGTCGATTGCCGAAGTCGGCGCCTCGTTTTCTTCGGCGACCACCAAGGACGGCTGGTTCGGCATGCCGGACAATTGCGCGGTCGACAATGCCGGGCGGCTGTGGGTTTCGACCGACGGCAACAGCAAGAAAGCAACCGGGCGTACCGATGGGTTGTGGGCGGTCGATACCGAAGGCGCGGCCCGCGGCACCTCGAAACTGTTTTTCCGCGTGCCGGTCGGCGCCGAAATGTGCGGCCCGTGCTTCTCGCCCAATGGCGAGACGCTGTTCCTTGCCGTGCAGCATCCCGGCGACGAGGGTCTTGCGATCTTCGAAAATCCGGCAACGCGCTGGCCCGATTTCAATGCCGGCATGCCGGTGCGGCCTTCGGTTGTTGTGATCGAAAAGCAGGGCGGAGGCGCCATCGGGGTTTGAAACCACGAACTCAAACCGCCACGGCGCGGCCATTTCGCCGCCATTTCCCGCACCAGCCCGCTCGTGGCGCGCGGCCCCGGCAATCCCCCTGCCGGGGCCCTTTTTCTTGCCGGCGCTTCGCATTCGACAAGTTCCCGGACGCGCCGTAGATTCGGCAGGTTTGAGCGGGGACAGCGAATGGCGGTCTATGTCGACGAGGCGATCTGGCGCTGGAAAGGCCGCCGCTGGTGTCACCTGATGGCCGACGACATCGATGAATTGCACCGCTTCGCGGCGCGGCTCGGCATCCACCAATTGTCCTACCAGGGGCCGCCGAAGACCGCAGCGCCGCATTACGACATCACCGGTTTCGAGCGCGACCGCGCGATCCGGTTCGGCGCGATTCCGGTCGGCCGGCGCGAGATCGTCGAAGTGTTTCGCCGGGTGCGGATTTCGCGGCGCGTTCTTGTTGCGGAAGTTGCGATGGCCGAGGCTTAAGGGATTGCCGGTCCCGGCGAGCCGACCGAGAATTGGACATTGCCGAGAGGCGAATGAGAGGATTGTCATGAAAGCAGGCAAGGGAATCGAAAAGGAAAGGCGGGACAGCTGTTCGAGGATTATCTGCGCGAGCAGGGCAACCACGAATCGGCGACCGCGATCGCGATCAAGCGCGTCCTGGCATTCCAGCTTGCCGCCGCGATGAAGGAACAATCGATCTCGAAGATCGAGATGGCAAGGCGTCTGCACACCAGCCGTTCACAACTCGACCGTTTGCTCGACCCGGATAATGATGCGGTGACGATTACAACACTCGCGCGCGCCGCCAACGCGGTCGGGCGCCGGCTGCATGTCGAACTCATCTGAATTCGGGATAATTCCGGCCACGCAATAGGTCGAAAGAACGAAAGGCCCCGGCATTGCTGCCGGGACCTTTCCCGCTTCCCCTCTTTTTTATGGAAGGCTTGGAAGCGAAACGGAAACCTGGTTCGCGAACCTATTCGGCCGCTTCGGCGGCTTTGCGGCGGCGCTCGGTTTTCGGCGGCGTCGGATTGCGGAACTCGGCCAGCAATTGCGCCTTGCGCTTTTCGGCGCGGGCGGCGGCCGCCTCCTTGACCGGGCCGAAGCCGCGGATCTCGTCGGGCAGACTCGCCAGCGCCACGGCCGCTGAGTGGTTGTCCTGCGTCAGCCCGGCAAGGATTTCGCCGATCGTCTGCTCGTAGTCGGCGATCAGTGCGCGCTCCATGCGGCGCTCGGCGCTGCGCGCGAAAGGATCGAACGCGGTGCCGCGCAGGCGTTTCATTCTTGCCAGCAGGCGATAGGCCAGCATCATCCACCGCCCGAACTCGCGTTTCCTCGGCCGGCCGTTCGGCAAGGTGCCGGTATTGAGGAAGGGCGGCGCGAGATGGAAGCCCAGCTTCAGTTTTCCGTCGAAGGTTTCGCGCAGGCGTTTTTCGAAATCGCCGTTGGTGAACAGGCGCGCGACTTCGTATTCGTCCTTGTAGGACATCAGCTTGAAATAGTAGCGGGTGACCGCGTTGGTCAGGTCGCGCTTGCGGCCGAGCTTGGCCTCGGCTGTCTCGACGCTGGCAACAAGATCGCGGTAGCGCTTCGCCCAGTCGGCGTTCTGATAGTCGGCAAGGAAGGCGGCGCGCTTTTCGACCAGCTGTTCGAGCGTATCCGGCTCGCGGGCGACGCCCAAGATCGCGGCGACGAGCGCGTGGACTTCCGCCGGATGGGCGGCAAGCCGGCGGCCCCAGTCGAAGGCGCGCTTGTTGGCCTCGACCGCGACGCCGTTCATTTCGACGGCGCGCAGGAGCGAATCGACGCCGACCGGCAGCAAGCCGTTCTGGCAGGCATAGCCGACCATCATGATATTGGTGGCAATCGCATCGCCGCAGACGATCTCGGCGATCTGGCCGAAATCGACTTTTTCGGGCACGCCCTTCGCGTTTTTGGCGATGGTCTCGACGATCTCGGCCTCGTGGAAGTCGAAGTCGCGGTTGAAGATGAAACCGGAGACCGGCGCCAAATGGGTGTTGAGGACGGCATGCGTGCGCGCCGCGTTCGAGACCGCGACGCCTTCCTTGCCGGCGGCGACCACGGTATCGGCGGCGAGCAGGACGTCGGCTTCGCCCGAGGGGATTTGCGGCGAGGCGATCTCGCCCGGCTTTGCCGAGAAGCGCACATGCGACAGCACCGCGCCGCCCTTTTGCGCCAGGCCGGAGAAATCCTGGATCAGCGCAGCCTTGCCCTCCAGGTGCGCGGCCATGCCGATAATGGCGCCGATGGTGAGGACGCCGGTGCCGCCGACGCCGGTGATCGCGACATTAAAGACATCGTCGAGGGCGACAGTCGCCGGCTCCGGCAGTTCGGCGCCTGAGTGTTTCGGCAGGGCGCGGCGTTTCAGGGTCGCGCCTTCAATGGTCACGAAGGACGGACAGAAGCCCTTGAGGCAGGAGAAATCCTTGTTGCAGGTCGACTGGTTGATCTGGCGCTTGCGGCCGAATTCGGTTTCGAGCGGCTCGATCGAGATGCAGTTCGACTGCACCGAACAGTCGCCGCAGCCTTCGCAGACCAGCGGGTTGATGAATACGCGCCGGTCGGGATCGACCAGGGTGCCGCGCTTGCGGCGGCGGCGCTTTTCGGCGGCGCAGGTCTGGTCGTAGATGATCGCCGTGCAACCTTCGACCTCGCGCAGATGGAGTTGGACTTCCTCGAGGTAGTCGCGGTGGCGGAACCTGACGCCAGGCGCCATTTCGGCCGGCGAATATTTCTCGGGCTCGTCGGAGACCAGCCAGATTTCGCCGACACCTTCGTTGTGGAGCTGGTGCGAGAGCTGCGGCACGGTCAGCGTGCCGTCGAGCTTCTGGCCGCCGGTCATGGCAACCGCGTCGTTGTAGAGAATCTTGTAGGTGATGTTGGCGCCGGAGGCGACGGCTGCGCGGATCGCCAGAATGCCGGAATGGAAATAGGTGCCGTCGCCGAGATTGGCGAAGACGTGCTTTTCGTCGGTAAACGGCGAAGTGCCGATCCAGGTCGCGCCCTCGCCGCCCATATGGGTGTAGGTCTCGGTGTTGCGGTTCATCCAGACCGCCATGAAATGGCAGCCGATGCCGGCAAACGCCCGGCTGCCCTCGGGCACGACCGTCGAGGTGTTGTGCGGGCAGCCGGAACAGAAATGGGCGACGCGGCTGACCGGGGCCTGGTGGCCGACACGCAATTTGTGGCGTTCCTCGTAATAGGCGAGGCGCTCCTCGATGCGCTTCTTCAGGCCTTCCGGCAATTTGAAGGCCAAGAGCCGGCTGGCAATCGCGCGTAGCGCCACGCCAGCGGTGATGTCCTCGTGCAGGCTCAAGATGTGCTTGTCGTGGTGGTCGAACTTGCCAACGATGCGCGGACGCACATCGGCGCGCCAGTTGAACAATTGCTGCTTGATCTGGTGCTCGATGACCTCGCGGCGCTCCTCGATGACGAGGACTTCCTCGAGCCCCTCGGAGAAGTGACGCACCGCTTCCGGCTCGAGCGGCCAGACCATGCGCACCTTCATGACGCGCAGGCCGATGGCTTCGGCGGTCCTGGCGTCGATGCCGAGATGGCGCAGCGCCTCGCGCACATTCTCGTAGGCCTTGCCCGACGAGATGATGCCGAAGCGCGGTTTTCTCGAATCGATGACGATCTGGTCGACCTTGTTGGCGCGGGCAAAGGCGATCGCCGCATAGGCCTTGTATTCCTGCAGGAGTTCGTCCTGGTGATAGCGGTCGTCGGGCCAGCGGATGTTGAGGCCACCCTGCGGCAGTTCGAAATCGTTGGGCAACACGAAATTGCGCTTTTCGCCGGCAAGGTCGACGACGCCGGTGGTTTCGATCGTATCGGCGATCACCTTGTAGCCGACCCACAAGCCGGAATAGCGGCTCATGGCGAGGCCGAGCAGGCCGAGCTCGGTGAATTCGAGCACGGACGAGGGAAACAGCACCGGCATGATCGCGGCCATGAAGGCATGGTCGGACTGGTGGGCCACGGTCGACGATTTGGCGTTGTGGTCGTCGCCGGCAATCGCCAGCACGCCGCCATATTTCGAAGTACCGAAGGAATTGGCGTGCTTGAAGACATCGCCGCAGCGGTCGACGCCCGGACCCTTGCCGTACCACATGCCGATGACGCCGTCCTTCTTCGCGCCGCGCGACAGGCCGACCTGTTGCGACCCCCAGACCGCGGTGGCGGCAAGGTCCTCGTTGAGGCCGGGCTTGAAGACGATGTCATGGGCGGCAAGGTGTTTGCGCGCCGCCTGGTAGGCGAAATCGAGGCCGCCGACCGGCGAGCCGCGATAGCCGGAAATGAAGCCGCCGGTATTGAGGCCGGCGGCGCGGTCGCGCCGGATCTGGACGAGCGGCAGGCGCACCAGCGCCTGCGTGCCGTTCATGAAGACCTGGCCTTTGGTGGCGGTATACTTGTCCTCGAGGGACACGGCTGCGAGCTTCACCTTGCCGGGATCGGCATGCGCGACCATGGTCTGTCCTCCCGGAATCGCTTGTTCCCAATATGGCGCAACCGGCCGGGATCGCCAGTGCCTATTTCGGCATTCGGCACGCCGCTTTTAGGATGAAGCCACGGAATTCAGAGAATTTGTAGGACGAAGGTTTCGCCGGGTTGGCATCGGCGCATTCCTGTTGCGGCGCACAAATGCGGACGACGGGACTGGTATGTGTCGTCAAAGCGGCAGGATCGTCGAATTCTTGATCTCGGAAAGCGCGAAGTGGGAATTGACCTGGCCGACATGCGGCAGTTTCAGGATCTTGCCCTTGACCGTGCGTTCGTAGTCGCGGACCGAGGCGACGACGACGCGCAGCAGGTAATCGAACTCGCCGCTCATCGAATAGCATTGCAGGATTTCGGGCACGTCGAGGGTCGCCTTCTCGAAGGCGTCGAGCAATTCGGAGGCGTGTTTTTCGAGCCGCACGAAGACGAAGATCGACACGTCGAGGCCGACCTTTTCGGCATCGAGCAGCGTGCGCCGGCCGGCGATGATGCCTGCCTGCTGCAATTTTCGGATGCGCCGCCAGCACGGCGTGTGCGACAGGCCGACGGCGTCGCCGATCGCCTGGATCGGCCGGTCCGGGTCCTCCTGCAGGATGCGCAGGATTTTCAGGTCGATGGCGTCGAGGGAAGAGAGAAGCATGGCCAAGGTATGCCAAGCACCGGCGCGGCGGGGAAGGGGTATCCTAGGAGCCCGTCCAGATAGCTCTGGGTGGCGGCTGTTGCATGAACGATAGCCTGTTCATGCTGCTCGGGCGAGCTTGGTGAGATTGTGGGCGGTGCAGATCAGCGCCCATTCGGCCTTCACTTTC
>Ga0214472_10000679_pt1 | contig 41377 bp, 39 predicted proteins | sample RVTome_6_FD_207662 | JGI IMG/M metagenome (GOLD analysis project Ga0214472, IMG submission 207662) | Soil microbial communities from uranium-contaminated site in the Upper Colorado River Basin, Wyoming, United States - RVT140D175 | ecosystem: Environmental > Terrestrial > Soil > Contaminated >...
CTCGCCGTCTCCGTTGCAGTCGCCGGGGTACTCGATGGCCATGAGGACATCGCCATCGGAATAGGAAGACGTGTAGTCAGCCGGATCGTCGATGGGCGGTTCGAGAGTCGTCGGATCGGTCTTCGCGGTGGCGGCGTTCGAAAGCGGTCCGTAAGGAGCGCCCGGTAGAACCGTCGGGAAGTCCGTGTCGGTGTACATGATCACGACCTCGTCCGGCGTATCGCCGCCGCCGTCTACGGGAACGACCGCGAACAACACCGGCAAGTTTTCCCCGAGACCGGCATCCGTCAGGTCTCGGACGATCAAGTCAAGGCCGTAGCGGGCGTTCTGGTTCATTTCCGCGACTTCGGGCTCCCTCTGAAAGCTGGTCTGACCCTTCTGCAGGAGAGTAAACACCGATGCCATCACAATCATGGTGATGAGCATGGCTACCATCATCTCCACCAAAGAAAAGCCCTTCTGGGCTCCCGTGGCTCCCGGATTCGGGGCGGTCTTCATAACGTCCTCCCGGTCTCGCATTTTCATTCAATTGTCCGTTGGGTCTAATGCCGGTGTCCTTCTAAAGCAAGGTGTGTTCCAAGTTTCGAGCTCACGGCGCTCCCCTCAAATGCCACCGAGAGAGTGGGTTACACCGCCACCCCGCCCACGCGGACGCACCAAGACCAGCCGGAGCCGGGGGGGCCTTACCCGAGCGGCGGCGCCACCGAAACACTCCTGAACAGTAAGCACGCTAAATAACTTCTTCTAAATGCTTTGGCGCTTCTTGGCTGTTTTTTCGTCCGTGGGGATTCTCCGCCAGGGTCGCGATCTGTATTCTGTCGCGGGCTCGCGAAAAAGAATTTTACAGACTGGGGCTCGCTCGTGACTATCGCCTGCCGTCTATATCTCTATCTGAGAAGCACTTACCCTGAAATGTCGGAAACGCGCGGACTGGCACCTTCATTGCAATCAGGAACGGCGTCTACTAAATGGATGCCTCCGGGTCGGGAAAGGGCCCGGCTGCGGGGGCTCAAGCTCCCTCCTATCGTAGGCAAGAAGGGGCTGGACCATTGGTCCAGCCCTTTCTTTTTCTTCCTCAAACGAGTAGCTTTGGCCTTGTGCTAGATCGGGGGTTCTTCGAGAAGCTCGAGTCCGACAAGCTCAGCCCCTACGCCGCGCTCAGCGCCACCTCGCGCGGTCGCCGCTTCCCGGAGCCGGAGCACGCGTTTCGCACGGCCTACCAAAGGGATCGCGATCGCATCATCCACAGCACGGCTTTTCGCCGACTGGAGTACAAGACCCAGGTCTTCGTCAATCACGAAGGCGATCACTACCGCACACGGCTCACCCACTCGCTGGAGGCCGCGCAGATCTCACGCACGATCGCTCGGGCTCTTCGCCTCAACGAAGATCTGACCGAGGCGGTGACCCTTGCCCACGATCTGGGCCACCCACCATTCGGCCACTCCGGCGAGGACGCGATCAACGAGCTGATGCGCGATCACGGCGGCTTCGAGCACAACCTCCAGGCGCTACGTTTGGTGGATTGCCTCGAGCACCGCTACCCGGGTTTTCTGGGCCTCAACCTCACGCATGAAGTGAGGGAAGGCATCGTCAAACATTCGCCGCGCTATCGCGAAGCCGCGCCGGCCGAGTTCATGGACGGCGCCGAGCCGGTTCTCGAGGCACAGATCGTCGACCTGGCGGACGAGATCGCTTACACCAACCACGATCTGGAAGATGGCCTATCCTCCAAGATCCTGGAGCTGGACGGGCTCGAAGAAGTCGAGATCTGGAAAGAGCATTTCGGTAAGGCGAGCACGAGCCATCCCGGAGAGTCCACGCGCGTGCGGGTGCGGGTTGCCATTCGCGGCATCATCAACACGCTCACCACCGATCTCATACGCCGGATCCTCGACAACATCGACGCCCACGGCGTCCGAAGCTTGGAGGACATCCGGCGGGCTGGGAGACGTCTCGTCGAGTTCACGCCCGAGGTCGAGCGGCAAAAGAGTCGTCTCAAGCGATTTCTCTTCGTGAACCTTTACCGTCACTACCGCGTGGTGCGCATGGCGGAAAAGGCCCAGCGCGTGGTTCGCGATCTCTTCGGGGCCTACGCTTCCAATCAAGAGCAGCTTCCCCCCCATATCCAGAGCCGTATCCCGGAAGAAGGACTACACCGCGTGGTCTGCGACTACATCGCCGGGATGACCGATCGCTTTGCCTTGGGAGAGCACCAGAAGCTTTTCGACCCTCACCAGCGGGTCTGACCGTGGGGACGCGCCCTCGGTCGCGCGTATGGCTCGCGCGGCCGGTGCGCAACGGAAGATACTGCTTTTCCGAGGGTTAGAGCGCCGATCCGCCGTCTGGCACCCCGTGGCATAGGCATTGCTAGACTCTCGGAAGCGGAGCGGTATGCATCGTTGACGGGCCAGCAAAAGGGGGAGCGGATTGAGCAGGGAAAAGGCGTCAGGACCGGATCTGGATACGGATTCTGGGGACAAGCCCCTTCCGATTAAGAAACCGTCGATCACACTGGCCAACGAGAAGTCCGGGAACGGATCCGGGAAGGAGAACCGACTCCATACCCGCCTGCCGCTCGTCGTGCGCGCCGAGATCCAGATCAATGGAACCCAGCAAATCGGTTACTTGACCAACCTCAGCCTGGGCGGCGCCTTCCTGGCCACACAAGAGATGCTAGCCGCCGGCACGCCCGTGCATCTGCACGTCTTTCTTCCCTGGAAGCTCGGAGAGTTCGAAGCGAAGGCGAGAATCGTCTGGAGCTCGGGGAGGAATGGAACGGACGTGGATCCGCCGGGCGTCGGCCTCCGGTTTACCGGGCTGGATTCGCACGCAGAGAGCCGACTGCGCGCTTATGTCGACGCGTTCTTGCGCCTGGTAGCGCAGATCGAGGAATAGGCCGACCCTTTTCCTAAGGACCGCTCTTGGGCGGTCACCCGCTGCGCTCAGCGACGGGTCTTTTTTCTCGCCCCTCCCCCGTCACCCAAATGGGTCGCAAGGTGCAAGAAATCCGCCCGGAGGCGGGAGTCCCCGTTCAATAGCCTCCATGCGTTCAGCAACCGGCGCTCGCGCGGGTCGCCGGGAGGCGTTTTCTTTCGGTCCCGTTCATCCGGGAGGAAATACGCGACCGGCGTGTCCAGGGCCTCCGAAATCTTGTCAAGCCAATCGAGGGAAACGCGCCGTCGCCCCTTCTCGAAATTCGTAAGGGCTCCCGCCGAAATACCTACCATCCTTGCCAAGTCCTTCTGTCGAATTCTCTTGCTCTTCCGGACGTCCCGGATCTTCTCACCGACCTTCAAAGTCTTTCCTCCTGCTGCCGCCCTCTCGATGCAGCTCACTCCGAGTAAGCGCTCCATTTTATAATCAAAAGCTGCGGGAATGGATATCCGGAAAAATACGGGTTTTCGTCAAGGAAAGAGGTGCGAGCTTTCCAGGTGAAACCTGCCTGTCCCTCGCTTAGCTCTTCTGCTAGTATAGTTTAGCGGACATACTGAGATGAGCGGCGCGGAGAACCAACGCGAAAAGGACAAGAGGCGCGAGAAGGCAGTTACGATCGTCCGAAGGCTCGTCGAGGCGGGATACCCCACTTACTTCGCGGGCGGCACCGTTCGCGACATGCTGCTCGGCGAGCCGCCGGCCGATATCGACATCGCAACCGCCGCTTCCCCCGACGCGATCGCATCGCTTTTCCCGAGAACCATCCCCGTCGGCGCCGAGTTCGGCGTGATCTTAGTCGTTCAGGAGGGGGAGCCCTTCGAAGTGGCCACGTTCCGCGCGGAAGGTCCCTACCCCGACGGGCGGCGCCCCGCATGGGTTCGACCTGCCGATGCTCGGACCGACGTGGAGAGGCGAGACTTCACCATCAATGGTCTGCTCTTCGACCCCCTCCAAGAGAAGATCATCGACTGGGTGGAGGGACGAAAAGACATCGAACGCCGCCTGATCCGCTCGATCGGTGACCCCATCGAGCGCTTCTCGGAAGACAAGCTGCGCATGCTCCGCGCCGTTCGTTTGGCCGCCAACCTCGGTTTCCGGATCGAGGAGAGCACCGGGGTCGCGATCCGCGATCGAGCGGCCGAGATCCAGGCGGTCAGCGGGGAGCGGATTCGAAACGAGCTGGTAAGCATCTTCACCGGTCCTCATCCCGATGAGGGACTCCTGCTGCTCGAGCGGTACGGACTGCTTTCTCCCCTACTCCCCGAGGTGTCCGCGATGAAGGGCATCGAGCAGGGCAAGGACTATCATCCCGAAGGAGACGTTTTCGCGCATACCTTGAAGATCCTGTCGCTCTTGAAGCAACCGACCGTGAGCTTGGCTTTCGCCGCCCTCCTGCACGACGTCGGCAAGCCGCCCGCGTGGCACCCGGGCGGCAGGCCCCTGTTCCCCGACCACGCACGAGTGGGGGCCGAGATGAGTCAAGAGATCTTGAAGCGACTCCGCTTCGATCGGAGGACGCGTGAGCGGATCGTCAAGTCCATCGCGAATCACCTCCACTTTCTCGACGTGCGCCGCATGCGCGCCGCGACGCTTCGGCGCTTCATGGCCAGTCACAACTTCGACGAGGAGCTAGAGCTGCACCGGCTCGACTGCTTGGCGGGAAGCGGAGACCTCTCGAACTGGGAGTTCGTGGTCGAGAAGAGAAAAGAGCTAGCGCTCGAGCCTCTCCCGGAGGCGCCACTCCTTCGAGGTCGGGATCTCCTGCGTCTCGGCTTCGTCCCGGGTCCCAGGATGGGAGAGATTCTCGAGGAAGTCGAGGAAAAAAGGTTGGAGGGAGCTCTGAAGAGCGCCGAAGAGGCGGAACGTTGGGTGAAAGAGAACTACTCTCACTAGCTCCCGGCGGAGGGCTCGACGGGTGGCGCGGCCGACTCCTCTTCCGGAGCGAGGAACTTCTCGAGCCCGGGTGCGCCGATCTGTCTGGGCACTTCCATCTTCGTGGCGGATTTCCAGGAAGACGGCCCAACCTTCACGAAAACTTCCACGGTGACCTGCTCCCACTTCTCGTTCTCGAACATCTGTTCCGGCTCCTGCTTGGAGAAATAGTACGAGTCGGAACGCAGCGTGATGAGCCGCGACGTGCCGCCTGGTGCTACAGGATCACCGGATAACGAATACTCGAAAGCACTCCCCCAGCTCTCCTCGGGCGCGCTCTCGCGCCGGAAGACGGCCATCGTCTGGACGTAGTCCACTGGATTCGCTCCCCGATTGTGAATGCGGAACCGCACGATGGGCCGTATATAGGTTTCGTCCTCGAGTTTTCCCCGAACCGTCCAATAGCTCTCGACGTCCACGGCCTCGAGGCCCTGCACGGCGTCTTCCTTGGAACAAGCGAGCGGCGTCGCCAGAACGAGCGCCAGAAGAAGGACTCTGTAATCGAAAAATGATTGCATTCTCATGCTCACGCCGAGTTGACAGGCCAGGTAGCGCTCACTATTATAGCCGCCCGTGAGGGGGCCTCCCGGCTCCCCAGCTTACGCCCTTGCGAGCAAGGAACCATCCGCGGCCGGTCAGGGAGACACTCTAGCGCCTCGAGCCGGTGCCTTGGCTCGCCCAGCGGGATGAGTATAATCACAAGGGGACAAGGAGGCGATTCGGCTTGATTGAAGTAAAGGGAGTCACCAAGAGATTCGGTCGAACGACCGCGGTCGACCATGTCACCTTCGAAGTGCGCAAGGGGGAGATCCTCGGATTTCTCGGTCCCAACGGAGCAGGAAAGACGACGACCATGCGCATCATCACGTGCTTTCTGCCACCCAACGAGGGCTCGGCCTCGGTGGCAGGCTTCGACGTCTTCCGCGAGCCTTTGGAGGTGAAGAAGCGGATTGGATATCTGCCCGAGTTGCCTCCCCTGTACCAAGAAATGACGGTCGTCGACTACCTCGACTTCGTCGCGCGCATCAAGGGCGTCCCCGGACCCAAGCGTCGCGAGCGGGTGGACAACGTCGTGGAAAAATGCGCTCTCGCCGAGGTCCGGGAAAAACAGACGGGGCGGCTGTCGAAAGGCTACCGGCAACGCGTCGGATTGGCGCAGGCGCTGGTTCACGACCCCGAAGTCCTGATTTTGGACGAGCCCACCGCGGGACTGGATCCTAGACAGATCATCGAGACCCGGGAGCTCATCAAGGGGCTCGCCGGTGAGCACACGATCATCTTATCCACGCACATTCTTCCCGAGGTCTCTATGACCTGCGAGCGAGTGGTCATCATCAACGCGGGTCGCGTCGTAGCCGAAGATACGCCGGAAGGACTCACCGCCCGCATGCGGGGGTCGGAAATCCTGAGCGTCACCGTGGAGGGGACCCCGGACAAAGTCCGCGATTCCGTGAGCTCGCTCGCCGGGGTGGTGCAAGTGCGCGAGACGGGTTCGCACAACGGCGCCTACACCTTCGAGGTGGAAACATCGAGCGGACAAGACATCCGGCGAGAGCTGGCGCAGACGATCGTGCAGGGAGGTCATGGGCTGCTGGAGCTGAAGCAAGTCGGAATGAGCTTGGAGGACATCTATTTGAAGCTCACGACGAAGGAGGAAGTCGAGGCGAAGGAGCCTGCTGGGAAGGAGCCATCGGAGGAGGAGTCTCACTCATGAGCAATGTATGGGCCATCTACAGAAGGGAGATCTACTCCCTGTTCACGTCATGGATAGCCTATGTGGTGTTGAGCTTGTTCTTGGTCATCTTCGGATACTTCTTCTATAGCATCCTCTATAGCTTCATCGAGTACGGGTTCCGGATTAGCGAACACGGTGGCGGTGGGACGCTCAACATCAATCAGGACATGGTCCGTTGGTTGTTCGACAACACGGCGGTGATCGTCCTCTTCATGATTCCCGGCCTGACCATGCGCGCCTTTGCCGAGGAGAAACGCTCGGGAACCATGGAGCTTCTCCTGACGTCGCCGATGACGGATTTCCAGCTCGTCCTCGGAAAGTTTCTGGCCGTCTTTACTCTCTATGCCGTGATGCTGGGCCTGACCTTCATTCACATGGGAGTGCTCTTCTACTACGGAGAGCCCGAATGGCAGCCGCTCCTCGCCGGGTATTTGGGCTTGCTTCTCATGGGCGGAGCCTTCGTCTCCTTCGGGGTTCTGTTCAGTAGTTTCACGAGGAATCAAATCGTCGCGGTCTTCTCGTCCTTTACGGTCTTCCTTCTCCTCTGGCTCATCGGGTACTCGGAGAACTGGGCGGGTAGCTGGGGGTCGACCCTCGCCTATCTCTCGGTCACCAACCACGTCGGTGAGTTCTCGAAAGGAGTCATCGACACGAAGGACCTCATCTACTATCTGTCTTTCATCGGCTTCGGTCTCTTTCTCACCACGCAGTCCGTGGAGTCGCACCGCTGGAGGGGATGACAATGAATCGCGTCATGACTTACCTCGGACCCCTCGGCTTGGGCGCCCTCCTCGCCGGCGTTCTCCTCAGAATGCTGGCGCCGGATCAAGAAAACTTCTGGACGGCCTCGCTTCTAGTCGGGCTTTCGTTGACCATCGTCTACCTCGGCACGAAGTGGAAGGAACTGGCGAATCTGACCCGTCAGCGCGGCGCCCGCTACGGCGCGAACCTGGGTATTCTCATCGCGCTGGTGGCCGGGATCATCATCGCCATCAACTACCTTGCCAATCGCCACAGCAAGCGCTTGGATCTAACCGCCACCCAACAATACACTCTTTCCGACCAGGCGGTCAGCGTACTCTCGAACCTCGATCGGGACCTGCACATAACCGTCTTCAACCGTAAGGACCAGGCGCAAGTCGCGCTCGACTTGCTCGATCAGTTTCGCTATCAGAGCAACCGGATTACGGTGGAGGTCGTCGATCAAGAAGCGGAACCGGCCAAAGCCGCCCGCTACCGTACATCGACCGAGGCCAACATTCCCTTCGGAACCATCGTCATCGACAGCGGGGAAAAGGTGGAGCGTGTCTCGGTGGCCGCGGAACAGGACGTCATCAACGGCATCATCCGAGTCATCAAAGAGGGAAAGAAGAAGATCTACTTCATCGAAGGCCATGGCGAGAAGAGCGTCGACGAGACCGCCACCGGCCTTTCTATCGTCAAAACCAAGCTCGAGGAATCCAACTACGAAATCGGTGAGTTCCTTCCTCTACAATCCATGCAAGAAGGCCGTATTCTGGTTCCCCCGGACGCTGCCGCTCTGGCGATCGTGGGTCCCCAACGAGACTACCTCCCCGCTGAGACCGAGATGCTTCGTGAGCATCTCGAAGGTGGCGGCAAGGTGCTCTTCCTCCTCGATCCCGAGAATCAGGGGGCGAAACCCAACCTCGTCGCGATGCTGAACGACATCGGTGTGCGCGCTGGCAACGACGTCGTGATCGACGCCTCCGGGGTGGGCCAGCTCTTTGGATTCGGCCCCGAAGTTCCCCTCGTTGCGAGCTATAGCACCCACACCATCACCCAGAAGTTCGCGAACGTGCCCACCGTTTATCCCTTCGTCCGCTCGGTCCAGGGTGCGGACGCTCCCCCGGAAGGCGTCTCGGTAACGACGCTCGTGAGCTCCTCCGACAACAGCTGGGCGGAGGATGACTTCGATGCCCTGTCCCAGGGGCAGGTTTCGCCCGATGAGGGCGAGCGCACCGGTCCGCTCTCCCTCGCCGTGGCCGTCACGGTCGCGGTCGAGCAGCCGGCCTCCGAAGATCTCGCCGAGAAGGCGGCTGGCGACGAGGGCACTGAATCACCCGACTCCCCCGACTCCAGTGGCGATGCGAGCGAAGCCGCGGCGGAGCCCGAGGGAGAGAACGCACCGGAGGAGGGTCCTCGTGAGGGCCGCGCGGTCGTCATCGGTGATTCGGATTTCATCTCCAACGCCCTCGCGGGAGCACCGGTTGCCAACCTCGACCTTTTTCTCAACATGGTGAGCTGGATCACCGAGGACGAGGATCTCATCTCCATTCGGCCCCGCGAGCCCCAAGACCGCCGTATCTTCATGAATCAGCAACAGCAGAAGAACGTCGCGTATCTCTCCCTCCTCTTCATCCCGGTTGCCGTTCTGATCACGGGAACCATCGTGTGGTGGGGGAGGCGGCAGTGAATCCCAAGGCGACCGTCATCCTCGCGGTGATCCTCATCGCCTTGGGGGCCTATATCTATCGCTACGAGAGCGAGCCCGTCGAGACCGACACCGAGTCGAGCTACGAGAAAATCTTCGATTTCGAGGCGGAGCAAATTCAGCAGATCGAGGTACGGCGAGAGGAGAACGAGGACGTCAAGCTCGAACGCACCGGCGGGGACGCCTGGCGGCTCCTGGCTCCCATCGAAGTCGACGCGGATGGCGTCGCGTCCGACGCGCTGGTCAACGCCGCCGCCAGCTTGGAGAGAGAGCGGGTCGTCGCCGAGGGCGAGCTCAATCTCGCCGACTTCGGACTCGACGCGCCGCAGTTGGAGCTCGAGTTAACCGTAAAAGACGCGTCCCAACCGACGACGCTTCTTTTCGGCGACGAGACGCCGACCGGGAGCAACCTCTACGCGACGCTCGCCGGCGGCAACCAGGTCTTCGTGATGGCGGGGAGCAGCAAGTATGCGCTGGAAAAAAGCGGCTGGGACTTGCGCGACAAGCGAGTCCTTCGCTTCAACCGGGACGGCGTGAAGACGGTGGTGGTGAAGCTTCCGGAGAAACAATTCACCCTGGCCCGCGTGAGCGTGGACTTCTGGAACGTCGCGGAGCCGGTCCTGACCCGTGCGGATCGCTACAAGGCGAGCGGTCTAGTCTCCATGCTCGAGAGCACGAAGATGCAGGAGCTCGTTACGGAGTCGGCCGGAGATGTGAGCCAGTATGCCCAATACGGACTGGACTCCCCGACCTACCAAGTCGAAATCCAGCTCGCCGATGGCAGCTCGGACACGCTTCTCCTTGGCGACCAGCAGGGGACCAACTACTACGCGCGGAACCCCGATCGCCCGCTCGTCTATCTCATCGCGGAGAGCGCCGTGAACGACATCAAGAGGGACGAGACGGAGTATATTTCCAAGCGGCTCTTCGCCTTTGCCACGTACCAGGCGAGCAAGCTCCAGATCGCGTCCGCAGATGAGGCCACGCGAGTCTACGAAAAAGTCAAGGAAGACGACGGGGATGTGTGGAAACAGACCGCGCCCGAAGCTGAAGATATGGAAGGTACGATGGTCGACGACCTCCTCTACAAGCTGAACGGCACCGACGCCGCGGAGATGGTGCCCGAAGCCCCGAGCCTGGAGGCGCAGCGTTACACGATCACGGTCTGGTCCAACGAGGGAAAGAACGTAGAAGAGCTCGCCGTCGGAGACACGACCGGGGACACCGTCTACGCCCGGCGCGACGGAGACGACCTCACTCTGAAGATCTCACCGGAGAGCTGGAAAGAAATCGAAGCCTTGATGCGATTCGACGAGACGACCGACGATGAATCGGGCGGCGTGAGTCCGTAGACCACCGCGGCTCATTCACAGCCGCGGACGCTAGTCTTCGTCCACATACAATTCTTTCGCGCGCTGGGTCGCTTTCACCACTGCCTTGATCAGGGTCACCCGCAGCTTGCCCTCCTCCAACTCCATGAGACCATCTATCGTGCAGCCCGCCGGGGTGGTGACCGCGTCCTTCAGCAATGCCGGGTGATGCCCCGTCTCCAAGACGAGGCGCGCCGATCCGAGCGCCGTCTGCGCCGCCAGCAGGGTCGAGACGTCGCGCGGCAACCCGACTTTGACGCCCGCTTCCGCGAGGGACTCCAGGATCACGTAGATGAACGCGGGGCCGCTGGCCGAGAGCCCAGTGACGGCATCCATGTATTTCTCGTCCACCACGACCGTACGCCCCACCGTGTCGAATAGATGTTGGGTCAGCTCGAGGTGACGCGGCTCGGCGAACCGCCCGGCGCAGATGCCGGTCATCCCTTCCTGGACCGAGCAGGGCGTGTTGGGCATCGCGCGCACGACCGGAGTCTCGGAAGGGAGGAACTTCTCGATGCTTTTCGTGGGAACCGACGCCGCAACCGAAACGACGAGCTTCGACTTCGTGACAACCGGACGGATCTGCTCGCAAACCAGTCGAACCACCGAGGGCTTGACACTCACCAGGATGATGTCCGCCGCCTCAGCCGCGGCCCTGTTGTCGGTGCCGACCTTGAAGCCAAGCTCGGTGGTCAGTTCCGCAGCATGTGCGGGATGGAAGACCGTGGCGATGGCGGTCTCCTTGGTAACCAGCCCCTTCTTCATGAGGGCATGAAGCAACAGGCTGCCCAGCTTCCCCAGACCCAGGATGGCAATCCGTTTCTTCGACAGATCTTCCTTCACGATGAGCTCATCGTTACGCAGGACACGGTTCCTGTCAACACGATATCCAAATTGATGCGAGAAAGGCTCGAACGTCCGGAGCGGAAGCCTTACTCGGCTCCGTCGTCGCCCATGGCCGTTGGACCGCGCTCCAACAGGGAGGCTCGCCTCATCCCTTGGTCCCCGAACCGCTCCTGGATGGCATCCAGTGACGCGTTCAGCTCCCGCTTCTTCTCATCGGGATGAAAGAGCCGCAGCTGGCGCGGGGCGGTGTGCGCATCCTGAAGCCGCGAGGCGTAGACACCCAAGAGACGCACCTTGTGGTCGCGCGACTTGAGCCGATTCAACAAACGCAGCACCGTCCGGAATATCTCGTCCGCATCATCCGTCGGATCTGGAAGCGTTAGGCTTCGCGTCTCGGTGACGAAGTCCTCGTCCCGAAACTTGAGCGTGACCGTCCCGGCGAGGAAGTCCTGGTCGCGCAGGCGTCGTGCCACGGCTTCGGCGAGCCCGAGCAGCGTCCGGCGGATCTGCCCCGGATCGTCGGTGTCTTGCTCGAAGGTCGTTTCCTGGCCCAGTGATTTCCATTCGTGCTCGGGCGCCACGGGCCTCTCGTCGATTCCCCGCGCCAACCGGTGGAGCTGGTGCCCATGCTTGCCAAAGCGCTCGGCGAGCTCGGCGGGCGACAATCGCGCGATGTCCCGGATCTTGTAGATTCCGAGCTTGTGGAGCTCTTCGGCGGTTCGGGGACCGACCCCCCACAGCCGCTCCACCGGAAGATCGTTCAGAAAGGCTTCCTCTTGACCCGGCGTCACCTCTACCAGCCCGTCTGGTTTCTCGAGGTCCGACGCGATCTTCGCTAGGAACTTGTTGGGCGCGATGCCGATGGAGGCGTTGAGTCGTTCCTGGACTCGAATGCGCTTCTTGATTTCCAAAGCGATCTCGCGACCACTGCCGTAGAGCCTGACGCTTCCCGATACGTCCATGAACGCCTCGTCGATCGAGATCGGCTCCACCAATTCGGTGAAATCTTTCAAGATCGTCATGATTCGGCGAGAGACCTCTCCGTACTTCTTCATGTTGCCGCGCAGGTAGACCGCCTGGGGACAGAGTCGGTACGCGCGGCCGATGGGCATGGCGGAGTGAAGCCCGAAGGCTCGCGCTTCATAAGACGCGGCGGCGACCACGCCGCGGCCCCTTCCCCCGCGTGGATCGGCGCCGACGACGACCGGCTTCCCCTGATACTCGGGGTGGTCTCGCTGCTCCACCGACGTATAGAAGGCGTCCATGTCGAGGTGCAGGATGGTCCGCACGGAGTGCCCTTTCCGTTTCCCTAGGGAAGATATTTTGCTGGGATCGGCTCTCCCGGCCGCTCGCTATCCCAAAAAACCGTGACGATCCACCACCGGACGCCATCCTTCTTGAGTTGGATGCTGTTGATAAACAGCACGGCGGAGTCCCATTCCCTTCTCCTTTGTTGAAGAGAGCTCGGAGCGGACGAGCAGGCTGATGAAAAACGGGTCAGCCTGCTGCGAGCGCAGCGAGCCCGGCGCGAATGCGCCGACGAAAGCGCGAGCCGTGGGGGTGGGGCCCCGCGGCACTAATGCACACACTAGTAACCGAGCTTCCGGCAGTAACCGCTATTGTAGCAAGAACGGTGGGGCTCGATGAGGCAGGGCTTGCGGACGGGGAAATCCATATCCTCGGAGCATTCCGGCCCGGGAGCGACGACGGAAAAAGATACGTGGGCGGACATGGTCTGGGACGAAGGCGTAACGGAGGGATGCACACCGAGGCGTTCCTCGAGCTCTTGACGCACCAGGGCTCGCACGACGTCCGGGCTGACAGGATTGGCAGGGCTCATGGAAGGTCCACCGAATCCACGATGCCGACGATGGCCGCGTCCACCGGCCCCGACGCCCGCCCGAGCGCCATACTCGCCGCGCGGCCTTCCCGGACGACGAGAACGCGATCGCCGACACCGGCGTCCACCGAGTCGATCGCCACGAGGGGCTTGCCTTCCATCTTCCCCTCCAGCGTAAGCGCCCGCACCAGAAGCAGCTTCCTACCCTCGACCTTGTAGTGCTTGACCGTTGCGACCACGGTGCCGGTGACCTCGCCAATGATCATCCTTGTTCCCGCGCATCCACTTTCCCGACGATACCGATGTCGGCGGGCACTTTGGAAGGGAGAAACAAGAAGGCCGCCTCTCTCCCCCCCACGTAGAAGACCTCCTCACCCACGCCGACGCTCACTCCGTCCAACGCGATCAGAGGCTCGCCGTCAGGCTGGCCTTCGAGACCAATCGGCTGGATGATGAGAAGCTTCCGAGATTCGAGGCCGGGGTCCTTCACGGTGGACACGACGTTTCCGATGACCTTGGCCAAGAACACGGTCGGCCTCAGCTGGTTTCCGCTCGAGCCCCGGCGAGAGCACCCGCCGCTAGCTCGATGGCGTCGACGATCCCGACGACCGCCGCATCGATGGGGCGATCCGTGCAGCCGGCCGTCATGCGCGCCGAGCTGCCCGAAACGATCAGGACCAGCTCGCCGACGCCCGCGTCCACCGTGTCGACGGCGACGAGGTAGGAGCTCTTCTCCTTGCCGTCCGGTCCGACCGCCCGCACGATGAGAAGCTTGAACCCCTCCAGCCGCTCGTCTTTGCGCGTCGCGACGACGGTGCCGACTACCTTGCCCAGCGTCATGAGTCTAGAGGGTTCCGGGAGCTCAGGACTTGTTCGACTTTCCGATGGGCAGTCGATCTTCCAGGCTCGAATGAGGCCGCGGGATCACGTGTACCGATATCAACTCGCCGATACGGCGGGCGGCGGCGGCGCCGGCGTCCGTCGCCGCCTTGCAAGCGGCAACGTCCCCACGAACGATAGCGGTGACGTAACCGGCTCCAATCTTCTCGTAGCCCATCAACGTGACTTTCGCCGCTTTGACCATGGCGTCGGACGCCTCGATCATCGCTACCAGTCCACGGGTCTCAATCATCCCCAGCGCTTCACCAACGGATTCAGCCATGACTCCTCCCTCATCCTTCCAAAGTGCCGTCCAAAAGAGTTTACTTGTTCCTTGTTATCACAGTTGCTACGTATTTCGGTAACAAGATCACCCGGTGCGCGAGCCCCCTACCGCTCGAATCGCATCGGAGATGAGCATCACCAGCTCGTCCCTCGAGAGCTCGATCTTCTCTCTTCCCCTGCCGGCCCCTTCCGCGGGCACCGGACAGGCCTCGCCGCCCGGCGGTCCCTCCAGTTCGTAGACGCCGCGACGAAGCTCGAGCAGACGCGAGACCTCCTCGCGAGGAAGTAATCGTTCGCCACCGAGCAGCCGGGAGATCAGACTGATCTCCGCAAAATGCTCCACGACTTCCATCTTGTAGTAGGCATCGTACGCGTCTTTGCCCACCGTCAGGGCGCCATGGTTGGAGAGGAGCAACCCGTCGCTGGTCCGTACCAGCCGATCGACGGAATCGGCGAGCTGCTTCGTCGAGGGAGTACCGTACTCGGCGAGCGGCACGCAGCCGAGGGATACGATCACTTCAGCCAGCACCGCTCGATTCAGGGGCACGCCCGCCACCGCGAAGGCCGTGGACTTCGGCGGGTGAGCGTGAACTACGGCCCGCACGTCGGGCCGCGCTCGGTAGACCGTCAGGTGCATCTCGATCTCGGTGGAAACGCGCAGGCTCCCTTCCATTCTCTTTCCAGAGAAGTCACAGCTCACGATCATGTCGGGCGTCAGATAACCCTTGCAGACACCGGCAGGGGTCGAGAGAACTTCTTCTTCCGAGATACGGACGCTGACGTTGCCTTCCATCGCCGCGATATAGCCGTGCTGGTAGAGCCGGCGGCCGACCTCGCAAATGTCTTCCTTCAGCTCGTCTCGCGGCTTGGGCGGACGATCCATCTTGAACTCAGTCGCCTTCACGCGTCACTACCCCACCATGATCCCGGACATTTTGGTCGCCCGAAAAGCCTCCCGGCACTTCTCCGAACAGAAATGATGTGTCTCGCCGCCCAAGCGGTCCTCGAGGGCCCGCTCCCGCAGCAGGAAGAGCCCGCAAACCGGATCGCGAACCATGCGCCCGCGATAGACGGGTTTGCTTCCACCCGGCGGCCCGTCGACTCGTTGTCGCTCGGTGCCTTCCCTCAACCACTGCGCCACCGACCGAAAGACGTACCGCACCACGAACAGGAGGGCGAGAAACTGGAGTAGCCGCCCCATGATCTCTCTTGGCATCAGTGCCGCGGGGCCCCACCGCCGTCCGACCAACTCCCTTCGGGCCACTCACCTCTTTTGACGGCCCAACAAGTGACGGCAGGTCCGCGGCTCGGCCCTTTCATCGGCCCTTCCCTCAAATGCTCGCTCACTCCTCGTTCGCTCGCGTCCTCCGCTCGCAGGCTCGCTGCGGACGGCGGCGGGGCCGGGCTCCCTCCGGTCGCGCAGGCTAGCTCGTTTTCCATCAGCCTGCTAGTTGATGGCGTGAGCGGATTTCAGAGCCTCGAGCTCGTCACGTATGCTCTCCGCCTCTCGCGAGTTGGGTGCCACCCGCATCAACTCTTCCCAGGCTTCTAACCCGGCGGTGATGTCTTGTTGGGCGTACAGTCTCACTCTGCCCAGGCCGAGAAGGGCTTGGGGATTCCCGGGCTCGTTGGCGAGGACGGTGTCGTACTCGGCGACCGCCTCGTCGAGGCGCCCCAGGTTCGCCAGAGTCTGCGCCAGATGAAGCCTCGCATGGTTGTTGCCGGACTCCCTGTCCAGTACCTCATGAAACAAGGGAACCGCTTGATCGTCGTGACCGGATTCGAGGTAGAGATTGCCGAGTCGGACCCGCGATTCGTTGTCATCCGGATTCTGCTGGATCATGTTCTGGAGCGCCGCCACTTCTTGCGGGTCCAAGACCCGGCGCGACATTGCCTGTTGGGCCGGTTGGGACGTAGCGCCTCCCATGCCGGAGGGACCCAACGCGCCCGCCGGGCCGGCTAATGAAGAGAAACCCCCGGGTGTCTGGGAGACCGCCGCGAAAACGAAGTAGCCGAGAAGCAGTCCGAAGACCAGGCCGCCCGCGAAGAAGATCGCGTTGTCTTTTCTCATCGTCTCAGGACCAGCCAGTCTATCCGCGCTCAACGGCGGGAGTCAACAGAGCCGGAGCCGCCTTCAAACCTAAATCGGCTAACGAGTTGGAGGGCGTCCCTCAGCGTGGTATAGTCGCGTGCCCTAATCATGAACTCCGATCGGATCCGGAAGCTCCTGGAAGCCGTCTCCCAGCAATCGATCTCCGTGCAGGAAGCTTCCGAGCAGCTACGCCTCTTACCCTTCGAGGACCTCGGCTTCGCGAAGGTGGATCACCATCGTCAGCTGCGCCGAGGTTTTCCCGAGGTGATCTTCGGACTCGGCAAGACTCCCGAGCAAATCGCCGCCATTGCCAAGCGATTGTCGCAACAGGATCAGAACGTGCTCGTGACCAAGACGGTCGAAGAGGCCTACCGAGTGCTGACGAAGGAGATTCCGGATGCTCGCTGGCACTCGGAGGCACGCTGCATCGTGGTGGAGCGCAACCGCGGGCCCCGAAAGGCGGGGATGGTCGTCGTCATCTCGGCCGGCACGTCCGATATTCCGATCGCCGAGGAAGCCGCCATCACCGCGGACCTGATGGGCTCCAAAATCGAGCGTGTTTTCGACGTCGGCGTCGCCGGAATCCACCGACTCGCTTCGCATCAAGAGACCTTGGGTAACGCGGACGTCGTCGTCGTCGCGGCCGGCATGGAGGGCGCGCTACCGAGTGTCGTCTCCGGCTTGGTCGCGGTCCCCGTCGTCGCGGTCCCGACCAGCATCGGCTACGGCGCCAGCTTCGGGGGCCTCTCGGCTCTGCTCGCGATGTTGAATAGCTGCTCCCCCGGTGTCGCGATCGTCAACATCGACAACGGTTTCGGTGCTGGATACCTGGCGGGGCTTATCAATTCCCTGAGAGTGCCGCGGCCGCCCGCGGAATAAGTAGACGGGTCGGCTTGACAGAAGGCGTTTTCGTTCATAAATTGCAATAAGAAAACAGCTTAGGGGCTTGGGCGCGCGCCGTTTGTATGCAATTCCCGGGCCATGGGTACTGCCGCTTCGTTGAGTGGAATAAGGCTAGAATTGGCTTTGAAGGTGTTTCAACAAACCACCCCGGTGCGCCCCGGTAGCCCGATGCGATCCCCCCTTTCATGAACATCGGTGTCTGTAAAACTTTAGAACTGGACAAGATACTGGCGGTCCTCGCCAGTCATACATCGACCCCCTTCGGCGCCGAAGGAGCGCTATCGCTCAGGCCTTCGTCGAACGTCCCGCTTGTCCGGCAGGCGCTGGAAGAGACCAGTGAAGGCCGCAGGCTGCTGGAGCCCGGAAAGAGACTCCCGCTCTCGGGCACACCGGACATCCGCCGACACCTGGACGTCTTGGAGGTGGCCAACCTCTCGCTCCCTGCCGAGTCCCTCCTCCAGCTCGCCGCGGTCGCCCGGACTGCCCAAACAGTGGGCGCGCTGATCGGAGACGATCCCTCGCTCCCGCGCCTGACCAAGCTGGCGGGTCAACTCCCCGACCTTCGATCGATTCGCGTACCGATCGAGAAGGCCATCGACGTGGAGAGCGGAGAGGTCAAGGACGATGCAAGTCCGGAGCTCAAGCGCCTGCGGGCGCAACTCTTCAAGCTCAGGAAACGATTGGAAGGTCTTCTCGAGTCTTTCTTCAGACAGAAGGATTCGAAAAAGGCGCTTCAGGACCAGGTCGTCACCGTTCGGAACGGTCGCTCCGTCCTGCCGGTCAAGGCGGAATGCCGTAGCCAGCTGGTGGGCATCGTGCACGGATCGTCGGCGAGTGGCGCCACGGTGTTCATCGAGCCGCTCAGCACGGTCGAGGTCAACAACGACATCGTTTCCCTTCAAGAGGAAGAACGCCAAGAGATCGAGCGCATCCTGCGAGCGTTGACCGAGCTTGCTAGATCGAAGAAGTCCGAGCTCTCTTCGACGGTCGACGTTCTCGGCCACCTCGATCTGATTCAGGCCAAGGCACTCCTCTCCGAGACTTACCAAGGAGTCGAGCCGCAGTTGGCCGAAGACAAGACCTTGCGCCTGGTATCCGCGCGCCATCCATTGCTCGTGCGAAAGGTGGCGGAACGGCTCGAGCAGTCCTCTCCGACAGGAGAAGCCGTTCCGCTTTCATTTCGGGTGGATTCCGAGAAGAGCGCTCTCGTCTTCACCGGGCCGAACACGGGTGGAAAAACCGTGGCCCTCAAGACGGCGGGGTTGCTGTCGTTGATGGCGCAATCCGGGCTTCACGTTCCCGCCGCCGCGGAGAGCACGTTCCCCGTATTCAAGAAGATCTTCGCCGATATCGGTGACGAGCAGTCGATCGGGTCCAGTTTGTCCACGTTCTCGTTCCATCTCCGCAACATCGTGGAGATGGAACGGGAGATCGAGGACCCTTCGTTGGTATTGCTCGACGAGGTCGGCTCCGGAACGGACCCGGCAGAGGGAGGAGCGCTGGGAACGGCGCTGGTGGATCACTTCCGTCGTCGCGGCGCGCTCGTTCTGGCTTCGACCCATCACGGCATGCTGAAGGCCTACGCCACCACGACACCCGGCGTCGGCTCGGCCAGCTTCGAGTTCGACCCTAAGACGTTCGAGCCGACCTACCGCCTCGTGGAAGGCTCGACGGGAAGAAGCCTGGCGTTCGAGATCGCTCGCCGCTTTGGGCTTCCCCAAGATGTCGTCGCGCGAGCGCAGGCGCTTCAGGACGAGAAGGAGCGTCAGGTCGAGGGGATGCTCGAGCGCTTGGAGGAAGAAAACCAGCAGCTGGCTCGCGAACGAGAGAAGATCACAAGAGATCGCCGCGACCTGGAAACGTCTCTGAGACGCCAGCGCGCGATGGAAGAAGAGCTCGTCCGCGAACGAGAAGAGCGCGCGAAGGACGTTCGCGAAGAGATGGCGCAGGAGATCGCTCGGGCCCGCGAGGAGATCCGAGCCCTACTCGTCGAGGCTCAGCGGCAGAGCCTTTCCCGCAACCAAAAGCAAGTACAGGAGACTCGCGCAAAGCTCGAGACGATCGCCCGTCGGTTCCAGCCGGCCCCCAGGGAGAGCGCGGCACCGTCCGACCTGAGTGTCGGCGAAACCGTGAGCATTCCCTCCCTGCACCTGACGGGCCAAGTCGTAGGAGTACTGAGTGACGGCGAGGTAGAGGTTCTGGTGAGGGACAAGCGGCTGCGCATTCCGCTTTCCGATTTGGAGACCGCGGAACCGGCACCGACCTCGAGCTTACCATCCTCTCCGTCCCTGGGAAGAACGCACTTTGGCGAACCCAAGCGAGTCCCCGGTGAGCTCAACGTGATCGGATGCACGGTGGACGAAGCCATCTCTCAGGCGGACAAGTTCCTAGACGACGCCTTCCTCAGCGACCATCGGCAAGTGCGCTTGATCCATGGTCTGGGTCAAGGGCGGCTCAAGAAAGCCATCGGCCTCTGGCTTTCGACTCACCCGCACGTGGCCCATCACCAGTCCGAGGGAAGCGGCGCGGTGACGGTGGTGGAGCTCAAGAGCTGATGCCCGTGTTCCCGACGAGCTTCATCGAGCAGGTTCGGACGAGCACCGACATCCTGGATCTCGTGGGAAACTACGTCCCCCTGAAACGAGCGGGAAAGAACTTCAAGGGACTCTGCCCCTTCCACGCCGAGAAGACGCCCTCGTTCAACGTGAGCCCGGAGAGAGAAATCTTTCATTGCTTCGGCTGCGGACAGGGAGGCGACGCGTTCAAGTTCCTCATGCTCTACGAAAAGATGTCCTTTACCGAAGCGGTGACCCATCTCGCCGCGCGCGCGGGTATCAGCCCACCCCAGCGATCGGTCGCCCCGGAAGATCGGGAGAGGGGCTTGCTGGTCAAGCTGTACGAGGAGGCGGCCCGGCTGTTCCAAGAGCTGCTCGGGAAGAACCCGAGGGCGCTCGGCTATCTCGAGGGGCGTGGATTGACGCGAGACATGATCGAGAAGGCGGGCTTCGGCTACGCACCCGATTCCTGGAGTACGCTCCTGGATCATCTCACGCGCAAGGGCGCGAAGCCCGATGCCATCGCCCGCGCGGGATTGGCCGTCCCCCGCCGCGAGGGTGGAGGTTACTACGATCGCTTCCGAAATCGGGTGGTCATACCCATTCGGAACGAGTCGGGAAAGATCGTGGCGTTTGGAGGGAGGCTACTCGGGCCGGGAGAACCGAAGTATCTGAACTCTCCAGAGAGCCCCATCTACAACAAGAGCCGAATCCTCTACGGCTTCGACATCGCCAAGACCGCCATTCGTCAAACCGGCTTCGCCATCTTGATGGAGGGATACCTCGACTGCATCCAGGCATACCAAGCCGGGATCGAGCACGCGGTCGCGTGCTGCGGGACGAGCCTCACCGCGGCCCACTCGCGCTTGCTCCGTCGATACACGGACCGAGTCGTGGTGAACTTCGATCCCGATGCGGCTGGAGAGGCCGCCGCCGCCCGCAGCATCGATCTCTTGATCGAAGAAGGATTTCAGGTCTCCGTCCTGAGTCTTCCCCCCGGCAAGGATCCCGACCGATTCATCCGGGAAGAGGGCGGGGCACGCTACCGGGAGAGGCTCGAAGGAGCCCGCTCTTTCGTGGACTATCTCATCGACCGATCCGCGCGGAGCGCGGACATCACGACGCCTCGCGGCAAGGTCGATTTTCTGAACGGCGTCCTGCCGACTCTGGCCCGCATCCCGAATCAGGTAGAACGGGTCGGCTACGTGAGCCGCCTGGCCGAGCGAGCCGAGATCTCGGACGCCGCCGTGGTGGAGGAGCTACGCCGGCAGGTGCTAGCGCGTGCCCACCGCGTCGACATGACGCCACCTCCTCCCGATCCGGTCAAACCCGCCGAACGCGACCTGATCCGATGGTTGCTGCACTCGCCCGACGACGCCCCGGCGCTGCTGGAGGACGTGGACGAGGAGGACCTGGAAGGGCTAGCCACCGCGCCGATCTTCAAGGCGATGAAGGAAGTCCTGGCCTCCGAGCGGCTTTCCACGGAACGGGTCCTCGATCGGCTGGCGGGAGAGGCCGAACGGAATCTTCTCACCCGAATCGCCCTCGAGCCCGCCCCTTTGGGGCCGCGCCAGAGCCCTCGGGACTGCCTGAACCGTCTCCGCGAGCAGCGGTGGCGCCGGCAGCTTTCGCGCCTGCGAGCTAAACTGGCCCAGGGCAGCGACGACGACAGTTTAACGGCCGAGATCCAATCCCTGGCGCGGAGGATCGAGAGCTCGGGACGCATGGAGAGTCTGAATTGATTAGTAGGAGGGACAAGCTTTTGGCCATCGAGGAAAAGTACGACGAAGTAAAAACGCTCATTACCATCGGGAAGGAGAAGGGATATCTCCTCTACGACGAAGTCAACGACATGCTGCCTTCCGAGGTGAGCTCGTCCGAGGAGCTCGATGAGCTCTTCGATGCTTTTGGCAACGCCGGCATCGATGTCGTCGAATCCGAAGAAAAGTACCGAGAGCTCAAGGAAGCCGGCATTGCCAGCATGGAGAAGGGTGGCCGCCGAGCCGAAGTCGAGCTCGACCTGACACCCGGCGTACTCGACAAGACCAATGACCCGGTGCGCATGTACCTCCGCGAGATGGGTACCGTTGCCCTGCTGACACGGGAAGGAGAAGTCGAGATTGCCAAGCGCATCGAGCAGGGAAAGCTCGCTGCCATCCGCTCCATCTCGAGAACCTTGATGATGGCGAACGAGGTGCTCGCCCTGCGGGATGACCTAAAGAAGGGAGAGGTGAACCTCAAGGAGTTCATCACCGTCAGCGAGGACGATCTCGCTGACCACAAGATCGACGAACGACGCCACCAAGTCATTCTCCAGATCAACAAGGTCGACCGCGCCTATCGTGACTACAAGACCTACGCAAAGCGCTTCGCCAAGCTCAAGAAACGCTCGCGTGGCTACGTCAAGGCGAAATGGAAGCTCGGCCGCATGCGCATCAAAATGTCGGGCCTCATTCAGAGAATCGACTTCACGGAGAGTTATCTACTCCGCATGCGAGACAAGATCCGAGACGCGGTGGATGCCATTGCGGCTGCGGAGCGGCGTCTGGCGAGGTTCGAATCCAAACTGACCGGAGTCAAGGGACGGGGCAAGCTCAAGGACGACGAGCGTGGCCGTCTGCGGTCCGAAATCAGAAAGACGCGGACTGCGATCCGTGCCATTCAGGACGAACACGACGCGACTCCCGCGCAGCTGCGGAGAACCCTCGAAACCATCAAGTACGGCGAGGCCCAAGCGCAGCAAGCCAAATCGGAGCTCGTGGAAGCCAATCTTCGTCTGGTGGTCTCGATCGCGAAGAAATACACCAATCGCGGCCTGCAGTTCCTGGACCTGATCCAGGAGGGCAACATTGGTCTGATGAAGGCGGTTGACAAGTTCGAGTACCGCCGGGGCTACAAGTTCTCGACTTATGCGACCTGGTGGATCCGGCAGGCGATCACCCGCGCCATCGCCGATCAGGCCCGCACCATCCGAATTCCCGTGCACATGATCGAGACCATCAACAAGCTCATTCGGACTTCTCGCAGCCTGGTTCAGGAATACGGCCGCGAGCCCACATCGGAAGAGATCGCCAAGCGCATGGATATCCCCGTGGCCAAGGTGCGCAAGGTGTTGAAGATCGCTCAGGAGCCGATCTCCCTCGAGACACCGATCGGGGAGGAGGAAGACAGCCATCTCGGCGATTTCATCGAGGACCGCGGCGTCGTCTCCCCCGCCGAACAGGTCATCAATACTAACTTGAAGGAGATGACCGAGGCGGTGCTGAAGACTCTGACCCCCCGAGAAGAGAAGGTCATCAAGATGAGATTCGGCGTGGGCGATGGGAGCGAGCACACGCTCGAGGAAGTGGGACAGAGCTTCGAGGTAACCCGGGAGCGGATTCGTCAAATCGAAACGAAGGCGCTCCGCAAGCTTCGGCACCCGTCACGTAGCCGAAAGTTGAAGGCTTTTCTCGAGGGCTCGCGGGTTTAGAGTATATTAAACTAAGCGGTGACGGGCCCATAGCTCAGTGGTTAGAGCAACCGGCTCATAACCGGTTGGTCCTAGGTTCAAATCCTAGTGGGCCCACCAGTTAGGCTGAGGAGGCCGGTCACATCAGAATCACGATGACGATTCGAACGACACGGGATAGACGCGATGCCCCGCCCGGTGCGGGCGGGCGCCTGGTCCGACATCCCAAGGGTGCCCCTGCGGCGCCCTTTTTTTTTGGGTCCCTCCACAGGTTCCCGAAACCGGGTGAACTCTTTCATAAGGTGTGATGCTCCCCGAGCTCGAGAACCTCATCAACCTTCAGCAACTCGACCTCCAAATCCGGGCCATCGAGGCGCGTCTGGAGCAGATTCCTGTCCAAGTGGCGGAGCTCCAACAGGAGGTCGCCACGGAAAAGGCCAACCTCGAGACCGCCCAGACCCGCGTCAGTGAGTCCCAGAAGCAACGCCGCGGCCTGGAGGGAGAGCTCGAACAGCTGGAGACTGTGATCGCGAAGTACAAAGATCAGCTGATGCAAGTGAAGACCAACGAAGAATACAAGGCCATGCAGCGGCAGATCGAGAACACCCAGGCGAGCATCGGCGGGAAGGAAGAGCAGATCCTTCTCATCATGGAGGAAGCGGAGGGCCTTCAGGACAACGTCAAGACGCGCCAGAAGGAGCTCGAGGCCGGGCAGAAGAGAGTGCGCGCCATGGAGGCCGATCTGGAGGCGGAAGCCTCCCGCCTGCGCGCCGAGCTAGAGAAGGAGAACCGGCAGCGCGAGGAGCTTCTGAGGGCCATCGACCCCGACCTCCTCGCTCAGTACCAGAGAGTAGCGGGGGCCCGAAGCGGAATCGCCATGGCCGAGGCCAAGGACGAGCATTGTCAGGTTTGCCACGTGCGGCTTCGACCCCAGGTCTACAACGAGATTCGAATCGGAGACCAGATCCTTCGCTGCGACAGCTGCGGTCGCATCCTCTATTACTTAGGTCCGGCCAACGCCAGCGAGCAGCAGGCCGACCAACCTTCCGAGAGCACCTGAGCGGGACGCGTCATTACGCGTCAGGGAGCTCCGATCACTCCCATCAACCGTCCCACGCCTTTTCCCTCCTTGCGATACGAGTAGAACCGCTCGTTCTCGCACGAAGTACACATCCCGGTTTCGTAAATCCGGTCGGTCGATACCCCCGCTTCGACCAACGGTCGTGCGTTGGCTTGGATCAAATCCAAGTGCTGCCTGCCCCGGGGGCCGGAAGTAAAGAGCTCTTCCGCGTGGGGAAACCGTTTTCCGAAAGCCTCGACGACCTCGTCGCCCACCTCGTAGCAGCAACGGCCGATGGCCGGTCCCATCACGACGTGAACGGAGCTCGATCGAGAACCGAAGCGTTCCTCGAGACACACCAGGGCTCGGGATGAAACGGCGGCCAGCGCCCCTCGCCAGCCTGCATGTACGGCCGCCACGACATTGTGGCGTTCGTCCCAGAAAACCATTGGCACACAGTCGGCAGTTTGAACCACCAGCGCCAAGCTTCGCTCAGCCGTAACCAGCCCGTCGCAAACCGGGGGCTCGGAGGGAGGAGCGTCGATGGCCCGCACCTCGTTGCCATGAACCTGGCGCATGTGGGCGACACCGCGCCCGAGCCCGAGCGCTCGTGCCAGTTCTTCCCGATCCCGCTCAGCCCCGTCGCGCGCTCCGAAAACCTCCACACCGTTCCACCGGCGCGATCGCAGGGTGAATCCGTGCGGCACACCCTGCTCGGCCAGCGGCTCGCAGACGAGAACATCGAGACCGGAGGGACCACCGACGGACTCACGGCAGAATGGTCCCTTCATCGCTTGCCGGCCGTTTGGAGACCGTCTACCATGCGCCGGTGCGCATCGGAGTCTTCGTGGCGAAGCTCGACGAAACGCCTCCCGCCACAAGCCCCCTCTTCACCGAGCCCGAGCGTCGCTACTGTCTCGCGCGTCGCAATCCGGCTCCTCACTTGGCCGGCCGCTACGCCGCCAAGAGAGCCGCCTGTATCGCTCTCGGCCTGGGCGATGAAGACACGGAACGATTGCTTCCCGACGTGGAGGTAGCCCGGGAGCCCGGGCGCGCGCCCACACTCAATTTTCTGGGAACTGCGAGGCGGCTCGGCCAGCCCGGCGCGAAGAGCCACGTCAGCATCAGTCACAGCGGGAATTACGCCGTGGCGCTCGTGGTCATCGAGTAGCAAGCGAGTAGCCGACAAGAGACTTCTCGTACTGAGACTGCAGTAGCTCGGTCTTCATGCCGTTATCGATATGGTCCCAAGGCAGGATCTCGTCGAGAGACCGGGCACGATGCACGTAGTCGTCGAGACTGAGCCCGTGGCGAGCCAAGGCCCGGCTCAACTCCGCCTCACCCCGTGCCATCATCAACATCACCGGGGCCAATCGTCGATCCCCGAGCGAGAGCAAAGCTTGGAGCCTTTCCTGCCGTGGTGACTTGCAGCGAACTTCGACGTTGGGCATCCGTCCCATCGCCTTATGCAAGTAGCGCATCTTGCGATGCAATTCCTTCTGGGAGGCCATCGGACACCATTGAAACGGTGTCCCCGGCTTGGGAATGAAAGGATTGACGCTGGGGATGACACGCCCTACCCGCCCACGCCGACGGCCGTGGTCCAACATGATGTCGCGGATCTGCTCCACCAGACCGACGATGCCTTCCACGTCCTCTTCGCGCTCACCGGGAAGGCCGACCATGAGGTAAAGCTTCAGATTCTCCACACCCCGCTCGAAGACCATGTCGACCTTCTCCAAGACTTCGTGATTGGTGATGCGCTTGTGGATGGCAAAGCGCAACCGATCCGTGCCCGCTTCCGGCGCGACGGCAAGGGTCTTCTCTCCACTTTCCACCAGGGGATCGACGAGCTCCGGACGCAGATCTTCGAACCGGAGGGAAGAGACGCTGATGCGGAAACCCATTTCTTTGAGCGCCTGCATCAAGGGCACGATCTCGCGGTGGGCGCCCACGGCGGTCGAGACCAGGCCGATCTCGCCGGTGTGCGCGCGGGCGGCGCGCGCACTTGCCAGAATTTTCTCGACCTCGAACGATCGCTTGGGAAGATAGTTGTATCCCGCCCAGCAGAATCGGCACAAGGTGGGGCAACCGCGAGAAACCTCGACCAGAAACTTCTTCGACATCTCGGTGGCGGAGGTCAATACGTACGTCGCGGGTGGGGGCAGCTCGGCGCGCTTTCCCATCTTCGCTCTCACCACCGAGCCTCTTTCCGACCGCATCCGCTTCGAAGTGATGGTACCGTCCGGCCGCTGGTCGATTTCGAGCCGGCTCGGAACATAGAACCCGTCACTTTGTTCCAATCGGTCCAGGAGCTCCTCACGTGACGGGGCGCGCTGCAGCGAGTCGGTCAGAACCGGCAAGAGCGCCTCCGCTTCGCCTACGGCGACGACGTCCAGAAACGGGGCCAGCGGCTCGGGGTTAAGAAACGTGACCGGTCCGCCGGCGACAACCAAGGGATGGCGCTCGTTCCTTTGCGATGCAAGAGGAGGAATGCCGGCCCTATCCAGCATCGAGATGAGGTTGAGCTCGTCGGGTTCGAAGGTGACGGAGAAGGCAACCACATCGAAATCCCGGACCGGAGTTCCAGACTCAAGGGTAACGATCAGCTCCCCGTCATCGGCCCGGTCATTCCGGTCATTTCTGTCGGGCAAGAAGAACCGCTCGCACACCACGTCCGGCTCCTCGTTCCAGAATCGATAGACCGCCTGGAAGCCGACGTTCGACATCCCGATGAAATAGGTATTCGGGTAGCCGAGGGCCACCCGGAGCCGTCCGGCGTGGGGTTTATAGACCGTTCCGGTCTCCGCTTGAAGCAGAGCCCGATTCCGATCTCGTGTGCGCCTATTCATACAAGTTATTGATTTTAGTCGCATTATTGACGAATGTCCAATCGGCCGCTAGAATGGAACCCACAATTCGACACAACCAATCCCCGATGGCCAATGTGAGCACGCGCAAGGGCACGATCGCCATTCTAACCGGTGGCGGTGACGTGCCCGGCCTGAACCCCGCCATACGCGCCCTCACCGTCCGCGCTCTCCGGGAAGGCTATCGCGTGCTCGGGATCCGGAGAGGATGGGCCGGATTGGTGGAACTGGACCGTGGTCGGGGTCAAGTTTCGCCCGAGCATGTCATCGAGCTGACTGAGGAGATTGTCAACAAGGTCGGCCGCACCGGCGGTACGTTTCTCCACACGTCACGCACGCGCCCCAGCCACCTGCCGCTCGCCAACGTGCCGGCACACCTCAAGGATCGTTACACCGATGAAGTGAACGACGTTACCGAGGACATCCTCGCCAACCTGGACTGGCTGGGAGTCGATACGCTCATCCCCATCGGCGGCGACGACACGCTCTCCTACGCCGTGAAGCTTCACCAAATGGGAGTCGGTATCATCGGGATCCCGAAGACGATGGACAACGACGTGCCCGGCACCGACTATTGCATCGGATTCAGCACTTGCGTTACCCGCACCATCGAAATGACACATGCACTGAGAACGACCGCGGGAAGTCATGAACGTTTTCTGGTCATCGAGGTCTTCGGACGCTACGCGGGATTCACTTCGCTCATCCCCACCATGGCCGGCGCCGCCAATCGCTGTGTCATTCCCGAGCACGAGTTCGACATCGAACGGCTCTGCGAGTTGCTCGCCGCCGATCGCTATTCCAATCCCAGTAAGTACAGCGTCGTCCTCGTTTCCGAGGGCGCCAAGTTCAACGGTTCGGAAATGGTATTCGAAAAGCAGGAACAGGACATGTACGGCCACAAGAAGTTGGGGGGGATCGGTGACGTCGTGTCTCAGAAGTTGAAGGATATTTCGCCCAAATTCAACAAAGGCGTTCGCATCAACGTCATCAACCAGCGGCTTGGCTATCTCGTACGCTGCGGTGATCCCGATGCCTTGGATTCCATCGTCCCGATGGCCTTTGGCAACTTGGCCATGGATCTCGTGTTGGATGGCGCGAGCGGCCGCCTCGTGTGTGTGCGGCAGGGTCGCTACCACAACGTGCCCATCGATGTGGTGACCAGTGAGAAGAAGGCCGTGGACGTGCCCAAGTACTACAACACCGATCGACTGCGACCGATCTTCGAGCGCTTCGAGTCGAAGCCGCTCTTCATCATGACCAGCGAGCCGTGAGTCTCCCCAGAGCTAGCTCCGGCCGCGGAGCGCGCGCCGCATGATGGGGCGCGTCTTCGAGCGGCGGGCCACCTCGGTGAATCCTGCCTGGGCGAAGGCGGAGGCGAGGCCGGTCATCGCGAACACGTCGGGCATCACCTTCTTCTTGGGCTCCACTGGATACCCCTCGACGATACGCGCGCCACGCTTTCTAGCGTAGCCCACCGCGGCTTCCAGCATCGCCACGCTGACGCCCTGTCGTCGGTGAGGCTTGGCCACGAACAGGCACACGATGGACCAAACCGGGCGATCATCCACCGGCGCCAGAACGCGCGAGCGCTCCAGCACCGAGTACTCCTCCCGCGGAGCCAGGGCACACCAGGCGATGGGCTCGCCTTTCAGGTAAGCGATGAGTCCAGGTGGAACGCCGCTCATGACCAGCTTCTTGAGCGCTCGTTTGTTACCCGCGCCCTTTTTTCGCTCGTACTCGGAGCGGCGCAGACGAAACCACATGCACCAGCAGCCGCCGCAGGCACCCCGCGCTCCGAAGAGTCGCGCGAGATCCTGCCAACGCTCTGGCGTGACTGCCTCAATGCGAAGTCGCATCCGTCATCTTTCGGGCGTCATTTTGACGTGGTTGCCAACCAGGCCCAGCCAGACGCCGAACGAACCACCATATCCCATCGTGCCCCCATAGTAGCTCCCTCTTTGTTCCAGCCCGAAACTGCGGTCTCACCAGACCCGCCCGCCGATCGGAGTAGGCGATCGGACCGACCGCGTCGATTGGCGTAGTGGGGATTGGAAGGAGGGGAAGGGGGACAAGAAAGGGACAGACGGGAGCGGCTGTGCCCGTTCCCGTTTCCTTGTCGCGGTTCGAGTTACTTGCTTTTTCTCAAGAACGTTGGGACGTCGAGATCCTCTCCTTCGTCTTCATCGACCGGCCCGAAGTCGAGATCGGAGTTCAGACCCGTCTCGGAGCTGTTGCTTGCCCCCCCGCGATAGAACCCCGAGCCTCCGGAGGTGCCCTCGCGAATCGCCTGGTAGTTCTGCAGGTCGACGGGTGTGGTTGCCCTTTGCAGGCGGTTGGGTTTCTCGTTCTTGGGAAAGCCCGTGGCGATGACCGTGATCTTGAGCTTCCCCTCCATCTTCGGATTCACCACCGCGCCGAAAATGATGATCGCTTCCTCATCGGCCTCTTGATGGATGATGGATGACGCCTCGTTGACCTCGGTGAGCGTCATGTCCTCCCCGCCGGTGATATTGATGATGACCCCCTTGGCGCCGTGGATCGAAGTGTCTTCGAGTAGGGGGCTGGAGATGGCTTTCTGCGCCGACTCCACGGCGCGGTTCTCTCCGCTGGCCACCCCCGTGCCCATGACCGCGTCACCCATGCCGCGCATGATCGTCTTCACGTCGGCAAAATCCAGATTGATGAGCCCGGGGACGGTAATGAGATCGGCGATGCCTTGAACCGCCTGCCGCAATACGTCGTCCGCCACGCTGAAGGCTTCAGGAAGGGGCGTGTCACGCTCGACCGTGGCTAGCAGACGGTCGTTGGGAATGCAGATCAGCGTATCCACGCAGTCCCGAAGCTCCCGGATCCCAAGGTCCGCCTGCGCCATGCGACGCTTGCCTTCGAAAGTGAACGGCTTGGTGACCACCGCTACGGTCAAGGCTCCCAACTCACTGGCCAGGGAGGCAACGATCGGAGCACCACCGGTTCCCGTCCCACCACCCAGCCCGGCAGTGATGAAGACCATATCCGCCCCCTCGAGCGCTTCGAGAATCTTCTCCGTGTCCTCGAGCGCGGCCTGGCGGCCAATCTCCGGTTGCGCCCCGCAACCCAGCCCCTTGGTGAGCTTCTCCCCAAATTGAATCTTCTGCGTGGCGTGGTTCCCTCTGAGCGCCTGCGCATCGGTATTCGCCGAGATGAACTCGATCCCCGCGATACGGGAGGCGATCATCCGATTCACCGCGTTGCCTCCTCCCCCACCCACTCCGATCACTTTGATCTTGGCCCCGGTGACGGGCTCTTCTGATGCGAATGCGTTCGGTGTACCGGTCGTCCTGTCGTCGTCCTCAAATCGGATCATGCACCTACCCCCTGTTCTTCCTGCCATCTCGTTCAGTTTGTCTAGAAGACCTTCGATTCATATTCTTTTAGGCCCACGCGTGAAACCATTCCCGCACCCGGGCCGCGACGCGCCCAAGGGGTGTACCCACCAGGTCACGTGGCAAGAGACGATTCGATCGACTGCGCAGCCCGTAGAGCACGAGCCCCACGCCCGTCGCGTAGGAGGGCGTGGCCACGACATCGACCAGCCCCCCGATTCCGGTGGGGACGCCACGACGGATTGGCATGTCGAAGACTCGTTCCGCCACTTCGGGCAGCCCTTCCAAGGACGCACTGCCTCCCGTGATCACGACACCCGAATTCAGCACCTTCTCGTAGCCCGCCCTCCGTATCTCCTGAAAGATCAAATGACAGATCTCTTCCGCTCGGGGTTGAATGATATCGGCCAAGATCTGCCGTGAGAGGATGCGGGGTTTTCGCCCACCCACGCTCGGCACCTCGATAGTATCTTCCTCCGAGACCATCGTAGCCAGAGCGCATCCATACTTCTTCTTGATCTTCTCCGCCTCCATGATAGGAGTCCGCAGCCCGACCGCCACGTCGTTCGTGAAGTGATCGCCCCCCGTCGGAAGGACCGCGGTGTGCCAGATCGTTCCCTTGTCGAAAATAGCCAGGTCGGTCGTACCTCCACCGATGTCGACCAAGGCGACGCCCAGCTCTCGCTCGTCTTCAGTGAGGCATGCTTCCGCTGCCGCGAGCTGCTCCAAGACCGTTTCGAGAACCTCCATCCCCGCCCGATTGACGCAGGTCACGATGTTTTGCGTGGCAGTCGTGCTGGCGGTGATGATGTGAACGTTCGCCTCGAGACGGCTTCCGGTCATGCCGGTCGGATCGAAGATCCCGTCGTGCCCGTCCACCACGAACTCTTGGGGCAGAACGTGAACGATCTCCCGATCGGCCGGCAGGGGAATTGCCTTGGCCGCGTCGATCGCGCGGAAGACGTCTTCCCTGCCGATTTCGCGGTTCTTGCTCGTGATCGCCACCACCGCGCGACTGTTGAATCCCTTGATGTGACCTCCCGCCAACCCCACGTAGGCGGACTCGATCTCGACGCCGGCCATGAGCTCCGCTTCCTCCACGACCCTCTTGATGGACTCTACGGTCTGCTCGAGATTGATCACCATGCCCTTACGCAGGCCCTTCGACTCGGTCGAGCCGATGCCGATGATCTCGAGTCGACCCACTTCGGTCACCTCACTCACGATGGCCGTCACTTTGGTCGTGCCGATATCGATCCCGACGATGTATCTTTCTTTCTTGGTCAGGATGCTCACCTCCCCTCAGCTGCGGCCGGCTCTTCCGGGAGTTCCGGAAGGCCGTCCTCGAGCGGCTCGGACGCTCCGAGCTGCAGGTAGACGCGTCCCCGGAAGCGCAAGTCCACAGCGTCAACCGACGGAAAAAGGTTTCGAATCTCCTCACTCAGTGGAACTAGCTCGGCCAGACGAGTCATGAAATCGACTTCTTCCACGATGAAGGCCAACGGCGGTCGACGGAGCAAGATTCGGATCGACTCCGCGCCAGAGGAAAGGTCAATCTCCGACACGGTTTCTTCTAGGCGGCGGTCCGAGGCCAGCGCGGAAAGCACACGGCCCGCGAGCTGACGGCGGCCGGGAACGACCTGCCCTCGCTCGTCGACGAGGCCCCTGACCAAGGGTAATGTGAGCTCTCGGTATCCAGGCCCCATCTCGTCCAGCAAGACCCCGTCGCCGTCGATGAGATACAACTCTTCCATGACCGCGATACCGAGCGGGACACGCTCCACAACCTTGAGCGTCAGCGTCGCCGGCAGCACGCGCGCGAGCTCGACATCCTTGACCCAGGCCGAGAGAAGCATTTGCTGCTTGAGTGTTTCGAGCTCGAGCGACAGGATGTTGGAGCCCGGGTGAAGCCCCAGAGTCCCCAATATCTCTCCCTCTGCCAATCGTTCGTTTCCTTCCACGACAATCCGGCTCACCGCAAGCTCGGGTGCTCTACCCGCCGCCGACGCGGTCCAGAACCCCGCGGCGACGAGAGTCGCCAGTCCGGTCACGGCTCCCATCCAACGCAGCGCCACCCAGAGCGCTTTTCGGGACGCGCGCCGGGGTCGGACGCGCCTTCTCAGGAAGCGCTCGGACGGAGCGGATTCCCGAGACGCTCCTCCCCTTACGCCCACTGCCTTACCTCCTCGACCAGCTCGACCGACGTTTCGCGAAGCACCTTCTCCTTGATCTGCTCGATCAACGTCAACACATCTAGTGTCGTCGCCTTGCCATCGTGAACGATGAAGTTCGCATGGACCTCGGAGACCCGCGCTCCCCCGACGCGAAAACCCTTCATCCCCAGACTGTCGATTAATCTTCCCGCCGAATCACCGGTCGGATTCTTGAAGATACACCCGGCGCTCTTCACGCCAACCGGCTGGCTGGTTCTGCGAACCGTCATCTGCCTGTCCATGTCCGCGCGAATGGCCCGTGGATCGTCCTCGGCGAGCTTCATGCGGCACGCCGCGACCACGAAACCGTCGCCGAGCGAGGACGTTCGATAACGGAAATCTATCCTTCCACGCGGCAGCTCGAGCTTTTCCCCCTGCGGTGAAACCACGGTGACGTGCTCCACCCAGTTCCCAACCGAAAAGTCGAACGCTCCCGCATTCATCGCCAGCACGCCGCCCATCGATCCCGGTATGCCCCCCCCCCCGGCCAAACCACGCAGGCCCCGTGAGACCGCGGCTCGCACCAGCCCCGGAAAATGCGCGCCGGCTTCCGCCTCGACCTCCCCGCCTTCGCCGAACCGGACGATCTTCATGGCGCCGGTATGGAGGACGACCCCACGAACGCCAGCATCGCTCACCAGAAGGTTGCTGCCTCCTCCCAACACGCGGCTCGGTACGCCGAGCTCGTTGGCCAAGCGAACTGCCGCGAGCATCTCTTCGGCCGAGGCGGGAAACGCCAGGAGCTCCGCCGGACCTCCCAAGCCCACCGTCGTGTAGCGTGCCAATGGCGCCTCGCGACGAAAACGGACCCCCGCCTCCTCGAAAGCGGCCGCCAACTGGGCAACTTGATGCTCAGCCACGTTCACGAATCATCTCCGCCAGATCTTCGGCGAGCGAGGTCACGCTGCCAGCGCCGAGTGTGATGACCAGGTCGCCTTCTCGCACGACGCCCCGGAGAAGCCCGGGCACCGCTTGCATTTCGTCCACGAAGCGAACGTCCCGATGACCGTGTGCCTTGATGCCATCGGCCAAACCCTCGCCGGTCACGCCGGGAAGAGGATCTTCTCCAGCAGGGTAGATCTCGGTTACCAACAAGAGATCGGCCTGATTGAAGGCGCGGCAGAAATCCTCGAAGAGTGACGCCACACGAGAAAAACGATGAGGCTGAAAAACGACGACCGTGCGGCGGCCGAAGGCCTCCTTGGCAGCGGCCAGCGTCGCGCGGATCTCGGTCGGATGGTGCCCGTAGTCGTCGACGACCAGGACTCCTCCGTGATCGGCCTTGATCTGGAAGCGCCGGTCGACCCCCGAAAACGTCTCGAGACCCGTCGCGATGTCCTCCAGCGAAATCCCCAGCTCGAGACCGACGCCAATCGCGGCAAGGCTGTTCAGCACGCTGTGTCGCCCCGGGACGTGCAGCTTGATAGAGCCAACCTCCTTCCCGCGAATCTTCAGCCGGTAGCACGAGTCGATCCCATTGAGACGGACGGAATCCGCGGCAATGTCGGCCTGCGTGGAGAACCCGTATGTCACGTACCGTCGTTTGATGCGGGGCAGAATGTCCTGAACACTCCCGTCGTCGAGACAAAGCAACGAGGCCCCATAGAAAGGGACCTTGTTCGCGAAATCGACGAAGGCATCTTTCAGATCGCCCATGTCGCGATAGGTTTCCATGTGCTCGTGATCGATACCCGTGACGACCGCCACGACCGGGGACAAATGAAGGAAGCTCCGATCCGATTCGTCCGCTTCCACGACCATGAAATCCGAACGTCCAAGCTTGGCATTGCTCCCCAGGATTCCCAGCCTGCCGCCGATGACCATGGTGGGATCGAGACCCGCCCGGTCCAGCACCACGGAGACCATCGACGTCGTCGTGGTCTTTCCATGCGAGCCCGCTACCGCGATCCCATATTTGAGCCGCATCAACTCGGCCAGCATCTCCGCGCGGGGGATGACGGGGATTTGAAGGCGCCTCGCCTCGACGAGCTCCACGTTGTCCGGGCGCACCGCCGAGGAAACGACCACCACGTCCGCGCCCTGCACTTGTTCCTTTCGGTGCTTCTCGAAGAACGTCACGCCCAGAGTTTCGAGCCTCTCGCACACGGGGCTCGAACGGAGATCGGATCCGCTCACCGGATAACCGAGATTGGCGAGAACCTCGGCGATACCACTCATGCCGATTCCCCCCAAGCCGACGAAATGAATCCGCGTCCGACGGGAGAACAAGGGGGCGCTCATGCCGCCTCCTCGCCCCGCTTGGACTGACCGAGCTGCAGCAAGCGGTCTACGATCTCCCGCGCCGCCTCGGGCCGCGCCAAGGACCGGGCGGCCTCTGCCATCTCGTTGCGCCGTCCCGGATCTTCCAAGAGATCGATCACCGCGCGCGCCAGACGCTGACCGGACAGGTCCCGCTGGGAAATCATCTGAGCCGCACCCACCCGTGTCAGGGCTTCGGCATTCTGAAGCTGGTGCCCGCCGGCCAACGGCAAAGGAACGAGCAGGGCCGCTCGACCAGCCGCGGTGAGCTCCGCGCAGGTTGTCGCTCCCGCGCGGGAGACCACCAGGTCGCAAGCCTCGTACTCTTTTGCCATGTTTTCCAGGTAAGGCTCGATGCGGGCAGGGAATCCCTCCTTCTGGTAGGCAACGCGTACCCACTCCAACTCAGACTTCCCGGTCTGATGTGTTATCCGCAGCCGATCGCGGTAAGAAGCGAGGTGCGGTAGCGCGTCCACCATGGCGCGGTTCAGCACGTGAGAGCCCTGGCTTCCTCCGAACACCAGCAACTGCATCGCGTCGGTTGTCGCACGAGGCGCGACACGCGCTATCTCCTCACGGACGGGATTCCCGGTCACGAACCCGTTCCGCCGATAGTAGCGCATCGTCTCCTCCCAACCGAGAGCCGCCGCATCGACCAACCAAGATAGCCACCAGTTGGTGAGCCCCGGCACGGCGTTGGGCTCGAGAATGAGTGTGGGAACCCTGCAAACCGCGGCGACCGCGAGCAATGGACCGGCCACGTACCCGCCCACGCCCATCACGACGTGGGGCCGAGTGCGCTTCAGGAGCCTGGACGACTCCAACATGGCCGGAACGAGTTGGAGCACGCCCTTGACCTTCCGAAGGAACGAACCTCCTCGCAGGGGCTCGACGCGCACGAGCTCCAGCGGAAATCCGGCATCGGGAACCAGCTTTCCCTCTAGGCCTCGCCGTGTGCCCACGAACGTCACCTCGGCCTCCGGTTGTCGACTCTTGAGCTCGCGAGCCACTGCCAAGGCCGGGTAGAGGTGTCCCCCGGTGCCGCCTGCCGCCACCAGTACGCGCAGGCCGTTCCTACCCTCCGCCAATCGTTACCTCGCATGCTGAGAAATACCAAGCAGTAGTCCAATCGCTGCCAAGGATGTCACCAACGAAGACCCCCCCGCCGAGATGAACGGCAGAGGGATCCCGGTGGTGGGAAGCAGTCCCAATGACACGCTCAAGTTGATGAGCGCCTGCCCAACGATGAGTGCGGTCAGACCACTGGCCAAGAGACTCCCGAAAAAATCGGGAGCGCGGCGCGCGATGACCACGCCTCGCCACAGGATCACCATGAAAGTCCCGAGCACCGCGAGAGCGCCGAGCAGACCCAATTCCTCACCGATAACCGAAAAGATGAAATCGGTGTGTGGCTCCGGAAGGTAGAACATCTTCTGCCGGCTTCTCATGAATCCGGCGCCCAAGAAACCGCCCGTACCCACGGCAATGAGCGACTGGATAATCTGAAAGCCCCTTCCCAAAGGATCCTCGAATGGATCGAGAAACGTCAGAAGCCGATCGCGTCGATAATCCACGCGAACGATGAGCAGGTACATCAACGGTGCCGCGGCGGCCGCGAGCCCTGCCAGATAGCGAAAGGGAGACCCGGCCACGAAGAACAAGCAAAACCCCACGAACAGCAAGCACGCTGCCGTTCCGAAGTCCGGCTCGATGAGCACCAAGAAGGCAAGGAACACGGTGACCACCAAAGGGAGGAACAGGGCCGCAAAGAAGTCGTCGATGCGCTCGCGCTTCTGATCGAAAAAGTAGGCAACTGCCAGCACCAGCGACAGCTTCGCCATCTCCGAAGGTTGAAACGAAAGCAGCCCGAGGCGCAGCCACCGATGCGCATTCTTGAGGGGAGGTGAGAACAACACGGCAATCAAAAAGGCCACGCTCAAGAAGAGAAATCCATAGACCAGAACGGGTTGCCGGAGTCGCCGATAGTCCACTCTCATCAGTACCGACATGACCAAGAGTCCGATGGTCGCCCAGAGTGACTGCTTGATCAGGAAAAAATAGGAGCTCCGGTGAGCAGCATCCGCGACGACCGCCGAAGCGCTGTACAACATGACCAAACCGAAGAAGACCAGGCCGATGGTGACGGCGAAAAGCGTTCCGTCTGCTGAGAGTTTCTTGGCCATCTGTTATCGCCTGGTTCTCTTGCGCTCCCGGCGGTCCCTGTTGCCCCGGTCCGACAGACTCTTTTCGAGTCGCCGGACTTCTTCCTTGAAGAGCCTTCCTCGCTCCGCGTAGTCGGCAAACATGTCGAAGCTCGCACACGCCGGCGAGAACAGCACGGTATCGCCCGGCTCTGCGTGCGCGAAGGCTCGCTCCACGACCTCCCGCAAACCGGCGCACGGTAAGACCGGAACTTCACCCGACAATGCCTCCGCTATCTGGTCGCGGCTCTCACCCAGGGACAATACCAGCTTGACCTTCCCCTTGACGTCGTCGCGCAGTACCTCGAAATTGGCTCCTTTGGAACGACCACCCAAGACCAGGACCACATTTCCTTCGAAGCTGGCAATGGCGGCTTGGGCCGCCGCGACGTTCGTCGCTTTGGAGTCGTCGTAGAAAGAGACTCCCCGGATCTCCCCGATCCTTTCCAGGGCGTGCGGAATGCCCCGAAAGCTCTCGACGACCTCGCTCATCAGGGAAGACTCGACTCCCATGACGTGGCTCGCGGCCGCGGCAGCCATCACGTTCTCGACGTTGTGCTTCCCGGGAAGCTGGACGTGCTCGAGCGGAATCCACTCGTCGGTGAACGAATCCTCGTGCCGTACGATCCAACCATCTTCGACGCACAGGTGCGGTGCGCCATCACCCATGCACTCGAGGCTGTAGAAGATCTTCCTCGATCGAATTCTAGTCGCCATTTCCCTGGTCAGGGGATTGGCACCGTAAACGACGGCCCAATCCTCCTGCTCCTGATTGGAAAAAATGCGTTCCTTCGCCTCGCGATAGACCTCGAAAGAAGGATGTCGGTCCAAATGGTCGGGCGTCACGTTGAGGAGCACCGCCACCCGCGGACGGAATCGCTCGATCGACTCGAGCTGAAAGCTCGATACCTCCACCACGAATGTCGCATCGAGAGGGTACTCTTGGACCAAGAGGCTGAGAGGTCGCCCGATGTTCCCGCCCAAGGCGACCTGATGGCCCGCACGCTCCAGAATTTGCGCAATGAGCGTGGCGGTCGTCGACTTTCCCTTGGTGCCGGTCACCGCAACGATCGACCCTTCGATGTCGCGATACGCAAGCTCCAGCTCTCCCCAGACCGGGATCCCGTGCCGCCTCGCCTCCAGCAACGGCGTCGCGTCCGTGGGCACTCCCGGGCTCACCACCACCAAATCGATCCCGGTCACCAGGCCGGCAGGATGGGATCCAGTGACGACCTCCACCCCACGGTCGGCGAGCTCCGCCCATTCCGATGAGAGCTCTTCGGCCGGCCTCGCATCGTTCGCCCGCACCTGGGCCCCGCGGCCCAGCAACAGCTTCGTCGCGGCCAGGCCGCTGCGGGCGAGACCTACCACCAAGACCCGGCGTCCCCGGTAATCCTCGCCGCCCATTCCTCGTTTTCCGCCCTCGCATTTACCTCAGCTTCAAAGTAGTCAGACTGGCTAGCGCGAAAATAATGGCAACGATCCAGAACCGAATGATGATCTTCGGCTCCGACCAACCCTTGAGCTCGAAGTGATGGTGTAAAGGTGCCATCAGAAAAACCCGCTTGCCGGTCAGTTTGAAGGATATGACTTGAATGATGACGGACAAGGCTTCAACCACGAAAAGCCCGCCCACCAAGATCAATAGCAATTCCTGTTTGATCAGCAGAGCGACCGTGCCAATGGCTCCTCCCAACGCGAGGGAGCCCACGTCGCCCATGAACACCTGGGCCGGATAGCAGTTGAACCAGAGGAAGCCGAGGCTCGCCCCCACGATGGCACCGCCGAAGATGGTGAGCTCCCAGATCCGCGGAATGTGGATGAGGTCGAGGTAGGCCGAGAACTGCGCATGGCCCGTCACGTAGATCAGAACGGTAAACGCCGCGGCGGCAATCAGTACGCTCCCGATGGCGAGACCGTCGAGCCCATCGGTGAGATTGACGGCGTTCGAGGCTCCCACCATCACCAGCACCGCGAATGGAATGAAGAACCACGAGAGATCCGGCCGCACCTCTTTGAAGAACGGGAAGAGCAGCTCGGTGCTGTAGACGTTCCGATGCGAGAGACCAACCAAGGTGGTCGCCACTCCCAGCGCGACCAGAACCTGGAGAACGAGCTTGGCTCGGGCCGTCAGACCCGCCGGTCGCTTCCGAGACAGCTTCAAGTAGTCATCGGCGAGGCCGATCGCGCCATAGCAGAGAGTGGACACAATGGCGATCCACACGAACGCGTTCCTCAAATCCGCCCACAGGAGCGTCGGCGCCACGATCGCGGCGAGGATCAGGAGTCCTCCCATGGTGGGCGTCCCCGCCTTCACCTGATGCCCTCGCGGTCCCTCCTGGCGGATGTGCTCGCCGATTTGGAACTGCCGCAGCCGACCGATGAGCCGGGGACCCAGCACGAGACTGAGTACCAGAGCGGTAAGGGTGGCGCACGCCGTTCGAAACGTGACATAGCGAAAGACATTGAAGACGAAATACTCCGTGTGGAGCGGATAGAGTAAATGGAACAACATCAGTCCGACCCTCCACCGAATCGACTGCGAACGGCGGAGAGCGCTCCCTCGAGCGCGACGCCGCGCGAGGCCTTGAGCAACACCACGTCTCCCGGCCCGAGCCGTTCGGCAAGGAACTCGCCTGCCTCTTCGGCATCACGCGCGACGGCCAAAGCAGCTTCCGACATCCCCGCGCGCCGAGCGCCCTCCACGATGAGGGCCCCCAGAGGCCCCACGCCGACGAGAAGGGACACGTTGCTCTGAGCAACCTCGCGGCCACAATCCAGGTGAAGGTCTTCCGTGCGCTCGCCAAGCTCCAACATGTCTCCCAGGACCGCGATACGCCGCTTCGCGTCTTCCTGAGAGAGGGAGGCGAGGGCCGCACGTAACGCGGTCGGGTTCGAGTTGTACGTTTCGTCGATTGCGAGGGGTCCGCCAGGAAATCGAATGCGCTCTCCCCGATGGGGTGCAGCTTTCAGATCACGCAGTTCGCTCGCCGCCGCCGTCAACTCGACGTCGAGCGTTCGAGCGACCGCCAGCGCAGCGAGAAGGTTGTACACGTTGTGGACCCCATGGAGAGACGATTGGACTTCCACGCGGTCTCCCTCCGTCTCGGCGATGAACCGCAGGCCACGAGACGTGCTCTCGATGTCCTTGGCCCTGAGATGGGCTTCTTCTTCGATTCCGAAACGAACGTGGCGCCCGGCAAACCGTTTGGCTTCTTCGAGAACGAGCGGATCGTCGGCGTTGACGACCGCGGTGGCGTCCGGCCCCAGGCCAGCGAAAAGCTCCCCTTTCGCGCTTGCGATCGCTCTCAGAGAAGGAAAGAACTCTCGATGGACTTCCGCGACACTCAGCACGACACCTACGTCGGGAGCCGCAATTTCCGTGAGGCGGGCGATCTCGCCTGGGGCCGACATCCCCATCTCCAAAACCGCCACGTCCTCGTCCTCCCATCTCAGGATCGACAAAGGCAAGCCATAGAGGTTGTTGAGATTACCCTCTGACTTCAGCACCTTGAAGCGCACCGAAAGTGCCGCCGCCGTCGCCTCTTTGGCCGTGGTCTTGCCAACGCTGCCGGTAATGCCCACGACTTTGAGGGGCGCCGACCGACGGACGCCCATCGCGAGCCGCTGCAGCGCGATCGTCGTGTCGTCCACCAGAATCAGGACGCCGGTATCCTTGCCCGATGGTTGGGGCGGCTGGGACACCACGGCACCCACCGCTCCGCGCTCGAGAGCTTGATCGACGAAGCGGTGTCCGTCGAACCGTTGGCCAACGATGGCGAAGAACAAGTCTCCCGGCTCGACGGTGCGCGAGTCGATCGAGATCGACTGGATCCGTGTCCCTTCCGAACCCGACGTAAGCTTTCCTCCCGTGAAAGAAGCAACCTGTGCTGCGTTTAGCTTCACCAATCTCCTAATGCATGACCGACGAGCTCCCGCCTACGCCCTTCGGGCTTCCCGCCTCCGCCGTGGCCGGGTTTCTTCCTTGCCACGGCTTCGGCGAGGCCAAGCCGAAGCCCTGCGAAGGCTGGCGGCGACGTCCCGACGAAGCCTTGGCGAACTCGGACGCTCCGCTCGCGACAGGCCGTGCGTGCTTCCCATCGGTCTTTTAGTGACTGTTGAGCGGCTGCAT
>Ga0214472_10000680_pt1 | contig 41369 bp, 42 predicted proteins | sample RVTome_6_FD_207662 | JGI IMG/M metagenome (GOLD analysis project Ga0214472, IMG submission 207662) | Soil microbial communities from uranium-contaminated site in the Upper Colorado River Basin, Wyoming, United States - RVT140D175 | ecosystem: Environmental > Terrestrial > Soil > Contaminated >...
CTCGCCCGCGGCGTTGGGGACGGCGATTGGCGTCGTCTTTACCCCGCGCCGACACCACAGGGGGCCGGTGAACTCGGCTGGCAAGCGACGTGCCGCCGGCCACGAGGCGCTGCGGGCGCGGCGCTGGCCACGCTCATGGCGAACGGCTTTTCGCACAGGATGTGCTTCTTGCCGCGCGCGGCAAGAAGCACCGTCTGGTGATGCAGCGCGTTGGGCAAGGCAATGTAGACGGAATCGACATCGGGGGCGTGCATCAGCGCCTCCAGGTCACGGTGGACCCGTTCGACGCCGAAGCGCTCTGCAAAGGCCTGGCCTTTTTCGACTGAGCTGCCCAGACAAGCGGCGAGCTGCGAATTGGCGTTTTTAACCATGGCGGGTGCGATAAAATCGGTCGCCACCCATCCCAAGCCAATGATACCCCACCGTACCGGGGACGATGTCCCTCTGCCCACGTTGATCCCTCCTTGCGTGTGAAGCGCCAGTGCGGCATGGATTGAACCATCACCGCTAGCACTGCATGTTGGTAGCCATTGAAATCGCCTAAAGCCTCGCCCGCTCGCATCGTTCTCAGCGCGTCGACTGTACTGCATCCAACCGCCTGATACAAGCCCCTGCACACAGGAGGGCTTCTGCACCGTCACTTTCGCACGAACAATCTGCCATGCGGGCTGCTACGTTACGAGGGGTATCAAGGCAACAGCCCCGCGTACTCTCTCATAGGACATGTGACAGATGATCAGCTCCTTGAAGACAACGTGGGTATCCACTTAAGGCGGGACAGCAAGGAGACGACCATCATGACTGAAAATAGGCTGAAGTCCGGTCCCCTGGCGGTTTAGGCTCAAGAGCCTGAACGCCTTATGTTACAGAGTGTCCCGCCTTAAGTGGATACTCGACAACGTGTCATCGATATCTGACAGAATGTCCTCGTGATAGCCCCTCGCAGCACTCTACACTGGCAATTGTAGGACGCCACACCCCGGACAATATCTATTGTGTACAGTTTTTACTCTGGTGAGTCCCAAAATTTCACTCTATGGAACAAATCGTGCAGAGGAATATAGAAAGAAGTACTTCGATCATGATTGCGCAGATCGCCTATCCTAAATGTCACATGCGGGCTAATCTTGCGCATGACGCCTCGAAAACCTTGGAAATGGTAATGTAAAGTAAATTTTTTCAGGTTTACGAGCACTTCGTAACCACATGGAGCCCTTTATCTTAATAAGGAAAGCGCTATATGAAAGCTATTTTGCGCCTGATCACCTTGATATTGTTGATTACTTTAATACATATTCCAGATGGGTACGCCACTACATTTCCTCAAAAACAATGGAAGAAGTGTACTCCGGAATCGAAAGGGATGAATAATGCGAAACTAAAAGCATTCAAAAACACGGTAAAGGGATCTGGTGTTGTTGTTAAAGATGGATGTATAGTTGCTTCTTGGGGTAATTATAAGCAATCTGTTGATTGGGCGTCTGCGGGGAAGCCCATACTGAGCACGCTACTTCTCTATGCCCTCAAAGAAGAGCGTATCGGTTCAGTCGACGAGCGCGTTACCCCAGTCGTCGAGGACGTATTTGGGCGGTCATTAATCGCAAAAGACCAATCCATGACATGGGCTCACCTCGCCAATATGGTCTCTGCCTATGCTCGCGGTGAACGGCCTGGAGAGAGATGGGCATACAATGATTACGCGATAGCCCTCTATCGCGAGCTACTTGAAAGTGTCTATGGCACATCGCTCGATCAAGCGTTCCAACAACGGTTGAAAAACTTGCAGTTTGAAAACGGCGCGGGGTTCAAGTCTCAGCAAGGCCGCCGCATCAAATCGTCGCCTCAAGACTTCGCTCGCATCGGCTGGTGGTTTCTCAATAGAGGCGAGTGGAAAGGCAACCAACTACTCCCAAAGGCATATTTCGACACGTATATCCTGCCTCAGGTGGAGCATACAGTGAATCAAACCAAGAAGGAAGGGAGTAATTATCTCAACATAGAGAGTTCTGGAGGCAGCTCAAATCAAACCAGCATGGGACCGGGTTATTATGGCTTTAATATTTGGTTTAATACCTCAACAGATGGGAAACGTTTCTGGCCAGATGCGCCGCATGATGCCTACCAGTTTAATGGCCATTGGGGTAAAGAAGTCATGGCGATTTTGCCAAGCTGTCAGATGGTTGCAGCCGTGGTGGGTCGATGGGGCAAGATGCAACCCGGCATCGAAAGTGGCATGAACCAGCCCATGAAACTCCTCACCCAAGCGGGACGGTGTGAGTAACGGGTATCTTCCAGCCCATACTTGATGCGCCTCCGCCACGATGTCTGATCTAGATGGTAGTACGCGCCATATGGGGCTGCAATCTCAGATCAGGCAGGTAAAGGCTGAGGCCGTCAACGTCTCGCCTCCACCTGCAATGTCATGCAGCATGACACTTGCAGGTGCATTCTATGCTCGCAAGTTACCCCCATTCACCGTAAGATAGGTCCCAATTACATCTGAGAGCCATGGACGGCAATGTCAATCGGGGAATAATGGGGGGGGCAAGCCGCTGGAAAGGTCAAAGCCATTTCAGGATGTTTATCCGCTTGTTTTGGGGACGCTGGTCATCATCACGATAGCCGCTGATTATCTGACGGGGCCAGCGATTCAGTTCCCGATTTTCTACCTTCTGCCCATCGGGTTGGCTTCCTGGTTTCGCGGTCTGCGTTGGGGCGGTGTCTTGGCGCTGACGATGTCCATGACGCGTCTGTGCTTTAGCGTCGTGCGGCCGGATGTTTGGACCAATCCGGTATTGGTTCTGAATGCCTTGATTCGGCTGGTTGTCTTCTTCATGCTCGTCTACTTCATTGACCGGGTGGCGCGGCAGCATCGAGCCTTGCAAACAGAGGTGCGCACGTTAACGGGACTGCTACCCATTTGCGCTGTCTGTAAGAAGATTCGCAATGACGCGAATGACTGGGTGGTCTTGGAGCAATACATCAGCGACCACTCGGAAGCGAGTTTTAGCCATGGTCTCTGTCCGGATTGCTTGCGGCAGCATTACCCCGCTTACGTTCGAGATATTCCTCCCACGCCATCGTGAGCCTGCGGCGCAGCGTGTGATAGAGCCCTGCTGTTGATCGCGGTGGTGCAAATATCTTCGAGACATGCAAAAAAACTTATGAGCGCAGTGCAAGGTCACATATGATCTTCTTGGATTTCGCTGTCCGACGCGTCCTCATCGTGGCTACTGGTAGCAAGCCTGGCGCTCTGTACAACCCCTAGCATGGCGGCGGATAGCCCGGTGCCTTCGGGCAGGGGGGTAAAGACCCCTAACTTCTTGCGACAATTGGTTGCACTAGGCGATCACTACGGCTACGACTCCATTTGGCTCAGCGACCGCATCGTCGGGCACCAATTCAGCTTGGAGCCGATGATCGCCCTCGCCATGGTGGCGATCATCGTTCAGGTCGAGCATGCCGACAGTCGCTCGTCCCGTTGGCGTGAGCCCCACGATTCGAATACGTTCCGCATCCCATGTGAAATGAGCCGACCACAGGTCTTGGCGCGGGTTGAAGATGGGCACTACTTCACCTGTTCCCGGATCGCGTCCTTCAAGGCGATTGCCTCGACGCTCATTGCAGTTTCGGCAAGCGAGTGCCAAATTGTCTGCATCGTCCGAGCCGCCGGCAGACTGGGGCAGCACATGGTCGAGGGTAAAGCGAACAAATTGCCATCTTTCGTCGGCATGGCAATATTCACAATGGAGATTCGCTCGCTCCTGAACTGCACGCCGAGTTGAGGCGGTAACGGCCATCACCGCCTCAACGGCTTTGGGCTCCACGCACGAGTCGATTGAGCCAACTTAGCACCGTATCCAGATCACAAATCGCCTCATAAGCGCGCTTTTCCTCTGAAGATAAGGTGCCGGCTTTCTTCTTGTCAAGCAACGCGTCGAAATGTTCCTGAAGTTGCTTGCTCGCTCGCAGAACCAACACTGATCCTTCGGTTTCGACCGAAACCGCTCCGTCGGGTAGGTACTGCACCCACTCCTGCGCGTCCGGGGTCGTGAGCTGGTCTATGGGAGAGGGGATATCGGACATGGTACCTCCGATGACCCAGGTCGACCCAACCTGGGCAGATCAATCTCTCATCCTTCGGCCTACTGCTTCACCATGACGTGATTATACGCATCCCAATCGACTCACACCAGCGTCCATGGGGAAAGCCTTGGCCTGTTCGGCGACACGGGGCCTGTCAGAGCGCAGCGTTCGAGAGTAAGTTGGACAAGCAAAGCGCCCGGCTGGTGGACAAAAACCTAAAAGGCCAGCAACCGGCCGAGATCCCGGTGGAGGTGAACTCGAAGCTCGAGTTCGTCATCAATCTGAAGACGGCGCAGGCGATCGGCCTGACGCTAGCCCCGGAGGTGTTGTTTCAGGCCGATCGCATTATCCGCTAATCCCGGCCATGCAAAACGGAGCGTCAACACGAGTTTATCTATCGTCTGGTGGTGGATGCCAACCCACCTGCATCCAACGACGTCGGGCTTCGACGATGACGGGGTGATTCATGTTCAAGGCGGCTACGGTCGCTCGCCCTGTTGGTGTGAGGCCAACGATGCGGCTGCCATCCTCGCTCCAACAGAAGTGTCCGTGCCATGGCTGCCGGCGTGGATGGAACAGAGTTGCGAGCTCATCGGTCAGCGGATCTTGGGCTTGCAACTGTGCCCCCTTGTATTCGTTACAGGCATGGCAGGCCACACAGAGGTTATCCCACACTGTCTGACCGCCAGCTGCTTCAGGGATGATATGGTCGATCACCAGCCGTGCGCCTGTGATAGCCGTCAGGGTGTGACAGTAGGCGCACTGATAGCGGGACTCGGCAAGGACGCGTTGGCGTAGAGACCGAGGGATGCGTCGTCTCGTCATTCCGGTCGTTGCAGCTCTTGAGGGGAGGGAAGGCGTTGCCCGCGCCATTTTAGCAGCATATAGGCGTGAGCCGTTTTCAGGGTCAGAAGCCGCGCTTCATCACCGAGGATGCGCAGCGTTTCTTGTTCGCGAGCGGTGATGGCCCCGCGGCTATTTTTGGTGAGCAACCGGCTATACAGACGCTGGCGGGCAGGTGGCAACTGGCTTCGTGCAACTTGCCACAAGGCATCGTCGTCGAGCTCCTCCAGTGCTTTTAATTCCTCTTGCAGAGGAGACGGCAGATCGTCTGCTAACGGAGGGACGGCTTCGGCTAGGCGCTCAACCAGAAACTCTTCCAACAGCTTGCGGGCTGCGGCCGCCCCCTGCTGATACCGTTGCAGAGTCTCATCCGGCAAGTGGAGGGTTATCGCCTGGGCCATGAACCGTCACCTTTCTAACCTAATTGATGAGGGATTCGATCTCACGCTATTGGCTTTATTGTACTTATATATGGGCTTGGAGTAGACGTCAAGTACCAGTCCGAGTATAGCCTGGCAAACGTTCATCATCTCTGCAGATAATCTTCACAAATCCTTCAGATGATCTTCAAGCTTGAGCGGCTTGGGCGGGGTATTATTTCCGATGTCTGTGCCCGGCGCCTTCGCGTCCTGACAAGCGGGGTCAGGCGGAAAACCGGGAGGTGACTGTACCGCCACGGGAGCATTCGGATTGGAAATATGATACCCTGCACTCGGTCGGATCTCTTGCATCAGGCTGTGAGTAGAGGAGAAACCCTTGCGGAGATGGACGATAGGAAGCCTGCTCGTTATGGCGCTCCTGATACATGCGGTGCTGGGTACCGGTGTGAGTGGGGCGGACCGCGCTCGGCCGTTTCGCATCGGAGCCCTCACCGTTTCGTGGGGACCGACGCCGATGATCGTGGGGATGCGAGATGGCCTTCTCGAATTCGGCTATCGCGAAGACGCGGATTTCGTTCTTGGGGTCCGCTTCACCCAGGGCGATATTCAAGCATTGGACGCTGCGGCGCACGAGTTGGTGCAAGACGGGGTGGACCTCCTTTTTGTCGATAGTGACGCCTCGGCTCGGGCGGCACAGCGGGCCACCAACCAGATACCCATCGTGTTTGCCACCGTTGCTGATCCCATTGGCATGGGTCTAGTACAAAGCTTTGCTCGGCCTGGAGGTAATATCACGGGTGTCACGGACATGGAACTCCATCTCGGTCCGAAGCGGTTGCAGATGTTCAAGGAGATGCTTCCGCCCTTGCAGCGGGTATTGTTTCCCTACAATGCAGCGGATGCCTATGCGGTGTCCATGTCCAAGGTGTACCGTGATGCGGCCGAGAAATTGGGTATCACGTTGGTGGAGAAGGTGTTGCGGAGGCAAGAGGAGGCGCGTGCTGACAATCTGACAATCTCGTCCACCCGCTTTTTTTTCCTCTGAACTCGACGCATGTGTAGGCACTGTCTTGGCAAAGCGTTTATACACCCAGTCGCTGCCCGACAGTTCGTTGCATGCGACGTTGTGTGCAACGCACGCAACGTCGCAATCACCGCTGAAAGATCATCTACTGAGTCTGACTATACTTCCTAAGTCCTTATAAAAACAGGATATGCCAAAGTGGCACACGATTTGCTTTATTAAAACAGCGAGAGAGGCGCTCAAAACGAGTCCTCTTCAATCCGTATATCACTTGATGATAAAGGAGAATGCAATGGCAACTGCATGGAATCCGTTGGACGCGCTGCGTCGTGATATTGATCGCGCCTTTAACAATGTTGGCACTTCAAACGAGCCGTTTTTTCGCACCGCTTTTTTACCGGGACGAGCGGCCAGACGCTATCCGTTGATCAACCTGGCTGAGGACCATGACCACATCTATATCGAGGCGCTGGCTCCTGGCGTGGATCCGGCGACGATCGACCTGTCGGTGATTCGCAACGTCATGACGATTTCCGGCGAGAAGCGTCGCCATCCGGAGGAGATTAAACCGGAAGCCTTCCACCGCAGTGAGCGCTCGGCTGGCAAGTTTGTCCGCACCGTCGAGTTACCGGTTGAAGTGGATGCCGATCATGTCAAGGCTGATTACAAGCATGGCATTTTGATGGTGACCCTGCCCAAAGCAGAGGCTGCCAAACCGAAACAGATTAGCGTTAGTGTTAACTAAGACGACTTTTAATATCACTAAACCCCAATCGTACTGAGAAGGAGATGATCATGGCTGAAAAGACAGTGGCAACGACTGACAACCAAGAGATGGCGACCCAACCGGAAGGCACCCGGACGCAGGAGCGTTACGTCACCCCGCCGGTGGATATCTATGAAGTGCCCGAGGGACTCGTGGTGACGGCTGATATGCCAGGCGTGGCACATGATCACCTAGATGTACGCGTCGATAACAACGTCCTGACGATCCGAGCCCAGGCGGGACACACGTCTGCGGCTGAGCCCACCTACCGCGAGTATCAGTTGGTGAACTACTTTCGTCAGTTTGAGCTGAGTGACAAGGTGAATCAGGAGAAGATTAGCGCGGATTTCAAGCACGGTGTCTTGACCCTGACGCTACCCAAGGCGGAAGAAGCCAAGCCGCGTAAAATCGCTGTGGCGGTGAGCTAGTGAGTCAGTACCACCGAGCAGGGACGCAACGAGCGGAGGAGCCTGCTCCTCGTGTTGAGCGTGGCGCTTGTCTTCACCCTGACGATACAAGCACTGCCGTCTGAGGCGCGCAAGGCGGACGAGGCGCGTCCCCGCCTTGCGCAGTCTTGCCAAAGCGTTTACCCAGGTGGCGCAGGACGCCGCGGCGATAGCCAGTGCGTTTTTGATTGTGGGGGAACATCGGAGTCTACCATCGCTTGTGACCTCACAGGTCAGCAACGCCCGTCGTGTCACGATGGCAAATAACCACAGTCCAGGCAGACGTATTTTCCGCCACTGACGAACCGTATTTTCTTTGACCTACATATTTCACATGCCATCATCCCACCTCAATTGGCTAATACGCAGCGCGACAACCTGTGCTAGTACGCAGGTTTTGACATTGCCTAGGCATAAGCCAGGCAATGTCAAAATGGACGGTATTCGCGCAGGGTGAGGACGCCTCTGGTCGCATCCACTCGTGGCCTCGACTAGAAGCCCTTAAAGACATCGAGCACGACGAGAGGGTGCCGTCTATTATCTGTCAACCTCTGCCCCTGTTGCCACGGCAACATCGTCATGGTCGACGGCATCATCCTGCACAGATTGCCAGGGTCGTTCCAGGGCGACCTTCGCCGCCGCACGACAGGGGGCACAGAAACGGTTGTGAGCGCCCTCAGAAGGAAACCAGCTATGGCATCGCCCACACAGGCGAACCCGATAGTCGTGGCTCATGATAGATCGTTTCATCTCATCACCCGATCATAAATAGTTTCACGTTCACCGTGGTGTGTCCAGGTTAACGGGGTTGGCTACACGTTTAGTTATCGTGCAGTGAGGCGAGCTGCATGGCCGGCAGCGCCATGGGTTGACCTGCCGCTTTGGGCAAACACACCGCCAGCACACCATCTGCATACGTCGTGGTCATGGCCTCCGCTACGACCGGCTTTTCCAGGAAAAATCGACGAGCGAAGGCCCGGTTCGGCCGCCCTTGGTCAAAGCTGACCACCGCCGAAGCTGTTTCAGTTCGTTCACCTTGCAGGGTCAAGAACTGGCCTTCAAGGTCAATAGAAAAATCGTCCCGGTACATGCCCGGATAATCGACGATAAGCCAGTAGGCATCATCTCGCTCGATCCATTCAATTTGGGGTTCCGTGTCGGAATAGAGACGGGACAAAGACTGGTGAGCCAGGGCTGAGGCGCCCTGGTCTGTCTGCTCCAACTCGTCCCACAACGTCTCAAACTCACCTTGTGAACACATACCCAGGGGAGCGTGTAACCGAGTCATAGGGTCATTTCCTTCATGAGTCGCCAAGAGCCGACATCTCCCTCTATTGGCGGGAGCAATGATGGCCCATTGGGGTGGGAGAGATCGTGTCACATGCACCATTGGTAAGCTTAAAAGCAAATTTCGTGCCATCAATGCGTGGCCGGACACGGCATCCGCAACCCTGTGATGACAGAGACGATGCCGCGGGATTCCAGCGGCCTTGACCCGCCCACCACCGGGTGGAAAGCGAGTTGAAATGCGCGACTCCACCGATGCGACGTTGGACCACGACGTCGCATTGCAACGTCGCAGGTCTGGGGGTGAAATAGCTTGCAGCAGGTAAATCCCCTTTTTCGTTGACACGCTCGGCGTTTTAGCGACAATAGAGGCCTCGCATGCCGCAGTGGCCTTGCCTCCGCTACGAAGTGCTGTGCCACTGCCGCTGCCATGGAGCGGATCGGTTGCCCGGCTGTAGGGCGAGAAGATCATGAGGACACATGGAGGAGACGCCGGTGAGCAAGTACTACGACGAGGCGGTGATGCCCGACGAGATGCGGCGCCATTTTGATGTGTACGAGCGCATTGACCAGCTGGGGATTGCGCTGGGCAGTTTTGAACAAGATGTGGTTTCCCTGGCCGGGGCCGGTATTGCCGGCGCGGTCATCCAAGAGAGCGGTCTCGTTTTCTTATCGGGTACCACTTCAGGCACGTATCCGATGAACGACGACGAAACGCGCATTGAGCATGGTCGGGAGGCAGCTCAGCGGGCTGCAGATGTGCATATCCGGCGGCTGCACTGGGCTTTGAGTTGTGGGGGAGAGGGCGATCTGAACGATGTTCTCTACACCGTCAAGGCGCTGGGCATGGTGGTGTCTCCCGGTGGTGGTGCTAGCAGTGCGGCACCTGCGGTGACCAATGGGTTTTCGTTTCGCTGGCAGTCGGTGTTTGGCGGCGGACGCAGCGATTATGCCGTCGATGGCGTCGATCCGGGCGGTTTTTCCGGGGTCCACGCCCGCAGTGCCATTGGTGGCTTTGATGGGCGGTTTTCCATTGAGCCCGAACTCATCCTGGCCATTCCACCGGCCTTGGCGCAGGCGATTATCCGCCATCGAGGCTGGCTGTTTCCGCTGCCGCCGGCTATGTTGGCCAAGGTCCGAGCCATGCGGTAGGGAGCTATTTGTCGAGGTTGGCCTACCACGATATTTTTTGGCTGATGGGCATGATGTTTGTCCTTGGCGTGCCGTTTTTGCTGTTGCTAGGCGGACGCCGCAAGGCTTAATGCCACCATTGTTTACTGGCACTTTTACGACAGCAAAGGAGAATTAGATCATGGCAGTTGGCACCTCCGTCCCCCTACCGGCCTATACGATCGACCCGGCGTTTATGGCCAAAAAGGCCGAGGAGCTAGGTTTTGAGTCTATCTGGTACGCCGAACACCCGGCGGTACCGGTCCACAGCGCCAGCCCGTTTCCGGCCACTGGTGGTGAGATTCCCTGGACCTACTCGCATTTTACTGACCCCTACATCGCCCTGGCCAGAGCCTCAGCGGTGACCAGCACTATCAAGCTCGGCACCGGCATTACCCTGGTACCCGAGCGCAATCCGCTACTGCTGGCCAAAGAGATCTCTGCTCTCGATCTCTATAGCGGCGGCCGTTTCCTGTTTGGTATTGGCACGGGCTGGTTGCGGGAGGAAACCGAGTTGATGGGCGGCGACTTCCCCCACCGCTGGACGCAGACGCGGGAAGCGATCGAGGTGATGAAGGCCCTGTGGACTCAGGAAGAGGCTGAATATCACGGCCGTTATTTCGATTTCCCACCGGTCAGGTCCTACCCCAAACCGGTTCAGAAACCGCATCCCCCGATTATGATTGGGGGCTTGGCCAAGAACGTGCTGCGCCGCATTGTCGACCATGCCGACGGCTGGCTGCCCAACCGGATTACCCCCGCTGAGGTGGAGACGAGCCGGGGCCAGCTCAATGCCATGGCCAAAGAAGCGGGCCGGGACCCGAGTTCGATCACCATTTCCGTCTACGGCCAGGAGCCCAAGCGCGACATGGTGCAGTCGCTCTTGAATGCCGGTGCGGACCGCGTGGTGGTGCGTCCAGAGTTTGTCGAGACCGAGGCGGAGATGGGCGAGCAGTTGGAGCGCATGGCGGAAGCGGTGCTGTAATGGGAGAGGGCGACACTACACCTTCCCGATGCGTTGCGCCATCGCCGAGGTGGCTCGCAGAGCCCGTGACCACCCCTTGGTCAAGAAGAAGCCCGGCGCACTTGCAGCCGGGCGGCGCAGCATGAGGATCGTCCAAAGCGCACTGACGACTAATAGAGTCGCATTGGCGTAAAATGGCGTGACCTGTCCTGCCTGATCGTAGAGCACCCCTCCTAAGAGGGGTCCGCCCGCTGTCCCGAGGCTGGCAGCAAAGGTGTAGAGACCAAAGGCCCGACCCCAGTGCTCGCGTTTTGTCAGATCGCCGACCATGGCTTTTTGGGCCGGGGTGGCGGTGACGATGCCGAGCGCATTGAGAGCAAAGACGGCGACGAACCAACCGAGACTCGACAAACTTGGCATCGTACAGGACATGGCGGCCGAGATAACCAATCCGGTCACCATCATCGGCACGCGCCCGATACGATCACTCAAACGCCCCATGCGGCCCGGTAAAAACCCCAGGATCAGAGCTGCCGGGAGATAGGCGATGGCCAGTTGCCAAAGCGCCAAGCCGAAGCGATCTCGCAAGAAAATGAGCAGTAGCGGGTTGACCAAAGCTTGAGAGGCTTTGGTCAAAAAAACGATGAACAATAACTTGCAAAGGCCCCAGCTAAGCGTCTCCGACAAGCTCGGTTTGCTTGGTGCCACTGTGGTCTCGGGCACCGGTGCAGGGATCGAGGATTTGGTCTCCGGCACGCGGCGCCAAGCCAGCCAAACCCCAATGATCGCGCATGCCGTATAGGCCATAAAGATCAGCATCCAGCCCGTGCGTAAGGGGAGCCATGCCATGATGCCAAAGGCCGCGATGGCGCCGTAGACGGCACCTCGTTCTCCTGCCCCATCCGCCTCGCCAATCGCCTCGCCGCGCTGCCCGGAGGTCGCCAGCTCGGCGGCGATCGTATAAGTGGCAATCCAGGTGAGCGCTGCCCCAACGCCTTGAATCAAACGGGCGAGATACAGCATGATCAGGGTGTCGGAGAGCGTGAACACCACCATGGCCAGGACATAAGTACACAGACCGGCAAGGAGAAAAGACCGGCGACCATAGCGATCAATGGCCAGGCCGACGAAGGGGCGCACCCCCATCATGGCTATGGAAAACACTGCAAACAGACCACCAATGTCAGAGGCGCTGGCGCCGAGTTCCTGGGCGTAAATCGGCAGTAAAAATGCCAAAATGAACAGCGGTAGCGAGCACAATAAGATCGACCATCGCAGCGTATGACCCAGTACAGATTGGCGGTCATTGACTGTGTGGGAGATTGGTGCTGCATGCTCTGAGCTTTGCATATACAATCTACTTCTCTATTGTTGCTGACTGCAGGTGGTGGTGACGGATGCCGATTGCTTACTTCAGTTTAGGGCCGGGAGAGGTGCCTAGAGGGCGTCACTGCGTACAGGGTCTGCGCGCGACGACGGCCTTATAGGAGGTCAACTCCCGAGACCATGATTGATTCCGGATTGTATCATATAGTGCGCCATAAAACAAACGCTTGTTTGAATTTCATGAATCTTGTTTGAATTTCATGAAGACGGAAGAAAAAAGCGAGGCAAGTCTGCCCCCAGGCGGTCCGTCAGGCGGTACGGATCGGACCCTTATCTCGTTACTAGGGGTAAATGGGTAGCCTTGATCACCAAAGTATTTTAGAATAAAAATGCTGATCGACACAAGACGTCATGTGTTTGTAGGGATATGATGAACGAGTGCAACAGTATTGTTTCAGTTGTGTTATCGAGACGGCTCACGTTTGCATCGCATCAAAATGCGGTGCCGCTCGTGCGGGCGCTCACGATTCATAACGACTCTGAAGTGGATTGGGACGACGTCGCACTTGAACTCACAGCGAATCCGGGTTTTGTGGCCAACCGAAGTTGGCACCTCGATCGCGTGGCGGCGAATTCCACGGTCCATCTCACCGACCTGGACGTCTCGCTGCAGAGCCAATTGTTGATGGAACTCACTGAGGCCATCCGTGGCGAATTGACTTTTACCCTGCGCCTTGGCGGCGATTGTCTAGAGACCCTTCGGGAGCCGATTGAATGGTTGGCCCGGCACGAGTGGGGCGGCCTTGAGCATATGCCGGAACTCCTCGCCGCGTTTTCGATGCCCAATGACCCGGCGATTGAACACGTCCTCAAAAGGGCCTCGGAAATCTTGCGCCAAGCTGAGAAATCCGGGTCCATTGACGGTTATACCTCGGGCCATCCTTCACGCATCTGGGAAATCACCTCCGCCATTTGGTCCGCGGTATGTGGGCTGGAGCTCGACTATGCCATGCCCCCGGCGAGCTTCGAGTACAGCGGCCAAAAGATTCGGCTGCCATTCATGATTTTGGAGGCGCGGCGGGCCACGTGCCTCGATATCACGCTGCTCTTCACCGCCACCCTAGAGCAGGCAGGTTTCAATCCGGTGGTGGTCATTACCCAGGGGCATGCCTGTGCCGGGGTGTGGCTCCAGCCTGAGACCTTCGCCGCGGTGACTGTGGATGCGGCCAGTCTCTTGCGGAAACGCATCGCCCTCGATGAACTGATCGTGTTTGAAACCACCCTGGTCACCCAGCGTCCCCGCGTGCGATTTTCCGAGGCGATCGATGTCGCGACCCGTCTGTTAGCCGAAGCGGTTGAGGCCGACTTCCTCATGGCGGTGGATTTGCGCCGGGCGCGCATGCAGCGCATCATGCCCCTGCCGATCCCCAGCCAAACCAGCCGCGCTGATGGGTCTATCGATCCGCCTGAGGAGCGCATTTTACCTGGTGAAGAAAGACTTGAGGAAGCGCCACTTCTGGCGGATTTCGATCGTGATGCCGTGCCGACAGAACCCATCGAAGCGGCACCCCAAACGCGTTTTGATCGTTGGCAACGCAAACTCTTGGACCTCTCCTTGCGCAATCGCCTATTGAATTTCCGCGCCACGCGGCGGTCCGTGCCGCTCCTGTGCCCCATGCCTGACATGCTTGAGGATCAACTCTCCGCCGGCAAGCGCATCAAAATTGTACCTGCGCCCACCCTCACCGATGCCGCCCACGGCCGTTCAGCGGCTGTGCATCAGCAGCGCACTGGAGAACATCTCGATGAGATCTATGCTCAGGAGGCGCTCAGCCGAGGCGAGGTGGTGGTGCCGCTCGAAGCGCAAGAGCTGGAAACACGCCTGACCGCATTGTACCGCGCCGCCCGCGCCGACCGGCAGGAAGGGGGCGCCAATACGCTGTTTCTCGCCATCGGTTTCCTCGTCTGGCAACGCGATCCCAAAGACCGCCGCAAATGCCGCGCGCCTCTTATCCTCGTGCCCGCTAGCCTAGAGCGCAAAAGCGTGCGATCCGGGGTGCAACTGGTGAAGCACGATGACGAGCCACGCTTTAATACCACCTTGCTCGAAATGCTGAGGCAAGATTTTAGCTTGGATATCCGTGGCTTTGATGATGGCCTGCCGCAAGATGACTCCGGCATTGACGTGGCCGCGATCTGGAACCGTATACGTTTTGAAATCAAAGATATCAATGGGTTTGAAGTGGTTGAAGACGTGGTGTTGGGGACCTTTTCGTTTGCCAAGTACCTGATGTGGAAAGATCTGGTCGACCGCACCGATCAGCTCAGACAAAATGCCGTGGTGCGGCACCTGATTGACACGCCGCGCGATGCGTACGTGAGCGATGTCGATTTTCCCGCGCCGCATCGATTGGACCTCGATTACCCCCCGGACCAACTCTTTACCCCACTGGCTGCAGATTCGTCACAACTGTCGTCGATTCTGGCCTGCGCCGGCGGCAAAGATTTTGTCCTCATCGGCCCGCCCGGCACCGGCAAGTCCCAGACGATTTCTAACATGATTGCCCACAACCTGGCCGAGGGGCGAACGGTGCTATTCGTCTCCGAAAAAATTGCTGCCTTGGACGTGGTGCATCGCCGCCTGCGGGGCGTCGGCCTGGGCGAGTTTTGTTTGGAACTTCATTCCAACAAAGCTAAGAAAATGGGTGTGTTGCAGCAGTTAGGCGCCGCTTGGGACGCCACCGCCACCTTCTCTCAATCGAGATGGAGGCGTGAAGCCAAACGGCTCAAAACGGCTCGGGACCAACTCAATCTAATGGTCGAACGTCTCCACCTCCGTCACCCCAATGGTTACACCGTCTATGAGGCTATGGGCCGGCTGCTCCTCAATACGGACTCACACGACATTGCCATGAGCTGGCCGAGCCCCGACACACATACCCAAGATGCACTTGATGCACTTCGCGGCCTTGTGGATCGCATGGAAGTAAACGCCAATGAAGTCGGCGCTGACGCCCTTGCAGCCAGTGCCTATACCACGATTCACCATACCGACTGGTCACCCCTCTGGCAGCGCCACCTGGTCGAACAGGCGTCCAAGCTGGGTCACATGGCCCGAGATGCTGAGGCCCAGGTGCAAGCGCTATTATTACTGTATACGTTACCCCTCGACATCGTATTGCGGTCCTGGGAACCCCTCAACGCCTTGGCCACTCTCGCTAGCGTGTTGCCGTCGGCCTATGGTCAAAACCTGGGATTCTTGTTCGAGCCCGATGCCGGTGCGACGCTACGCGATTTGCAAAGCGGCATCGAGCACTTGGAACGATACCGCCAGGCCGAAGCCGGCCTATCCTGTCCCTATAAGGCCCGGGCCTGGCAGCATATCGACCTCGATTTGTTGTCCCAGTTATGGCAAGAGGCCAATACCACCTGGTGGCCGAAGTCAATTTGGATGAAATGGCAGGTTCGAAAGACCTTAGTGGTACAGGGGAGGGGGGTAGGCAAGCCCGATTGTGAACACGACATCGCGCAACTACGCACATTACAGCAACTTGGCCAGACGATCGATGGCTTGTCAACCCTGTCGGACAAAGTCGATGTGTGGGCCGCGTTTGACACCGATTCCGAGCGCGCCATTGAAATCCTTGAAACCGCGCAACAGCTCCGTGCCGCGATCGCCGGGCTCCGTTTGGAGCCGGAGGCGTCGCTGCAGATCCGATCGGCCCTGCGGACCCTGGTGACCGATGGGAATGACCTGTTAGACGCGGTAGGTACCGTTGGCCGGAGCTGTCTCGCGTTTACCGAAGCCTGGCAGACCCTGCTAGAGGCGCTCGGCCGTTTTTCGTCCATCGCAGCCGCGGATGTGCGGGATACCCTGCCCGCCGCAGATGACGTGACCTGGTTGACTCAGCTTGACCAGACGATGCAGAAGATCGTCTCTGGTCGTGCCAAACTCCACGCGTGGTGCTCGTGGCGGCGTGTGCGGCACGACGCGATGGAGGCGGGGCTACCTCCTCTCGTCGAAGCCTTTGAACAGGGCAATATGGCCGCGACCAACTCGCGGGAGGTATTCGAGACCAGCTATTGCAAGTGGTGGGTCGATGCGGTGGTGGATGGCGATGAGGTGCTGCGCGGCTTTGTCGCGGCGGAGCACGAAAACCGGATACGGGACTTCCGGGCCCTGGATGCGCAATTCACCGAACTCACCAAGCACTATATTCGAGCCCGGTTGTGCCAGAATCTACCTGCTCGCGACGAGGTCACACGTGGCTCCGAGTTTGGGATTTTGCGGCGCGAACTTGAGAAAAAGCGACGCCACCTACCGCTGCGGCAATTGCTTGCGGAGATGCCCAGCGCCTTGCCGCAACTCACCCCGTGCCTGCTGATGAGTCCGCTTTCCATCGCCCAGTATCTGCCACCCGATCAAGCCCTATTCGATGTGGTCATTTTCGACGAAGCCTCTCAAATCACCGTGTGGGACGCGATTGGGGCCATCGCACGTGGGCGTCAAGTGGTGATTGTAGGGGATCCCCAGCAGTTGCCACCGACAAATTTTTTCAACCGCGCGGACAGTGACGCTGACGACGATGTGAATCTTGACGGCGATCTCGAAAGCATTCTCGACGAATGTTTGGGAGCTAGCCTGCCCACGATGTCTTTATCGTGGCACTATCGCAGCGAACACGAAAGTCTGATCGCCTTTTCGAATCAACACTATTACGGGGGCGGCCTCGTCACCTTTCCCTCTCCCCTCACCACCGACCGAGCCGTGCGCTACCTCCCCGTGCCGGACGGCATCTACGAGCGAGCCGGGACCAGAACCAATCGGGGTGAAGCCGAAGTGGTGGTACGAGAGGTCATGCAACGCCTCCAAGACCCTGCGTTTACCGCCGCCAACCGGTCGCTTGGGGTGGTGACGTTCAACACCGAACAGCAGCGCCTCATCGAAGACTTACTCGACGAAGAGCGGCGGCGGAACCCCGCCATCGAATCCTTCTTTTCGGAAGACCGCCTGGAGCCCGTGTTTGTAAAAAATCTGGAGAGTGTGCAAGGTGATGAGCGCGATGTCATCTTGTTTTCTATTGGCTATGGGCCGGATAAAACCGGCAACCTAACGATGAACTTTGGCCCTATGAACCGCGAGGGCGGCGAGCGGCGTTTGAATGTGGCCATTACGCGTGCGAGGAGCGAATTACTGGTCTGTGCGACCCTGCATCCGGACCAGATTAATCTGTCGCGAACTGGGGCGAAAGGGGTCCGAGACCTCAAACATTTTCTCGAATTTGCCGACCGTGGCCCCCGCGCCCTGGCCGAAGCGGTGTATGGTGCTTCCGGTCACGACGAGTCATACTTTGAAAAGGCGGTGGCCCGTGCCCTCACGGACCATGGCTGGACGGTGGATCCTCAGGTCGGGGTTTCATCCTTCCGGGTCGATCTCGGCATTGTCCACCCCGACCATCCGGGCCGGTACCTCGCCGGAGTGGAGTGCGACGGGGCCACGTATCACCGCTCTGCAACCGCACGCGATCGCGACAAATTGAGAGAACAGGTGCTGCGCCGTCTGGGCTGGGAGATTCTGAGGGTGTGGTCGACGGATTGGTGGATTGACCGGAACGGTGCGCTCCACAAACTGCACGCCGCCCTGACTGCATTACTGGAGGCGTCTCGTGCCAAGCCAACCACGCTACCCATGGCTGACGCGACCCCCGAAGCCAGCGCCCCCGAAACGAGCCCATCTACCACCTATGTCATCTCAAATCCCGCCTCGGTGGTGGTATCCCTCACCCCCGAGCATTTCTATGACGCGGCCTACGCTGACACGCTGCTCACCATGATCGAGCATGTGGTCGCGGTGGAGGGGCCTATTCGCGATGACGTGCTCGCCAAGCGTATCGCCCGTGCCCATGAGTTTCAGCGCACTGGCAATCGCATTCGCCGCCGGATTGAGGCACTGGCGGCGGAGTGCTTTGAGACGACGCAAGAGGGCGACTCCCAATTTTTCTGGCCGCAACAGGTGTCGCCCGAGAGCTGGTCAGTGTTTCGCATGGCCGCCAGCGCGGAGGAGGCGCGATCCGCCGAGGAAATCAGCCTGTATGAACTCGCAGTGTTGGCTCGTGACCTCGTCAAAGGCAAAGCGAATGCCACTGTCACAGTCAAAGATCCGGCCCTGGCCATGGCGCACGCGATGGGCCTCAACCGCCTCAACGCCAGCGCGCGAAAGCGGCTTGAAGCGGCGCTTCGTCTGGTGTCGAGGGATTGAAATCTCAGCGTTTACCTGGCCCGATGCGGTGTTGAACAACGTGTTGGATTTCCTCTCCGAGCAACAACTCGGAGAAGGCGTGACCCAAGTGGGTCAGGAAATCGAGCCGTTCCCATTGCAGTTGATTTGCCAGTATGTTGAAATAGGGCTATGAATACAACACCAACCCTTGAGGCAAGGGACACCATGCCCAAGGCATCGCTCTACAAGGAGATATCTATATGTCTGTCTTGCGCGTCATGGCGTCACGGCACTCGGCCTTCTACAGTCCCCTGATTGGTACCATTGCCGGTGGGTTTTTGCAGGCTGAGGGGTTTGAACCCGAATATTCGCCCCTACCCCCTGGAAAGACGGTGGCCGAGCTTCTCACGTCGGGAGAAATTGCAGTGGCGCAATCCGCGGTGTCATCGAGTTGGGGACCATTGGAGCAAGGACTGCAGCCGCCAACCGTTCACTTTGCTCAGATCAATGAACGAGATGGGTTTTTCATTGCCGCCCGTCAGGCTGCTGCCGATTTTTCTTGGGAGCAGCTGCTGAGCGGCGATTTCATGCACGTCCATGGTGGGCAGCCACAGGCGATGTTGGCCTATGCGATGCACAAGCAAGGGGTTGATCTGGCTCAGGTGCAGGCGGTCAATGCGGGCGCAACGGCGCCGATGATGGAGAGGTGGCGCATGGGGCAGGGCGACTATTTTCACGAACAAGGCCCGTACCCGCAGCAACTCGCGCACGAGGGCGCGGCGCATATCGTCGCGTCGGTGGGTGAGGTGATTGGGCCGGTGGCGTTTAGCAGTTTGTCGGCCACTCGTGAGTGGTTGCAACAGCCGGAGGCAGTGAGATTCATGCGGGCTTACCGGAAATCGAGGGCCTGGGTGAACACGGCCTCTGCTGCCGAGATCGCTGAAGCCGAGCAGCCATTTTTCCCGGAGGTGGACCTCAGCGTCCTCACCGAGACCATCGCTGCCTATCAGCAGCTCGGTTGCTGGAGCCCCTCGGTGACGATTTCATCGCAAAGCTATGAGGCGGCGCTCGATGTCTTTCTGCACGCCCACCTCATCACCAAACGGCACCCGTATGATCAGGTCGTGGTGCCACCGCCAGAGGGATAGTCGCGGCCACCATCGCGGCGCCGTCAAGATGTTCCTCTGCCACGACAACCTGACAAGCGCGAGAGTCTAGCGCCAGCATGACATGGCGTACACGCCCGGTGTTGGGATACCGCACCGGGTTTCCCTGCCTCTGCCAACCGTTGTAGCCGTTACGAGACAGAATAACTCCTTAAAAACAAATATCTTATGACTTAATTGCAGCCTACTTGTCGCGATTTGACGACGGTTTTTTTCAACGCTTTCACGTCGATCACGCGATTTATCGCAATGTCTTTGCATGCCTTCTCTGGTGAGATGAGGTCTCCGCTACCCCCCTAAAGCTCTGCAAAAGCACAAATAAAACGCCTAATAGAATTTTTGCGATCCATCTTTTGACTATGGCTATCTTCATGGCATGGAACTTGCCACCTAACCTGCCGGCAGTCTCGATACAAACCATCTGAGTCTTCACAACCTTGCGGATAACCTTGAGGCCAGGCTTATCGAACGCCTAACTGCACGCTACTTCAAATCCTGACTCGCAGGATTAAACAAGGGGGCTTAAGAAGTCGCGTGTTGCTGGGGCATGCTCCGAGAAGTTGCTCTCAACCATCAAGATCGCTTTTTTCAAGCGTTCCCCTTGCAAATTACCAAAGGAGTTATCTCTGTGCCCATTTCACCCTTATTCCGCGTTTTTGGACGCCCCTGTTCACCTCGTTCAGTCAGTCCTTTTCGCGTCTGATCCCAACTTTGACAATTGTATTCTGTGTCGCTAGCGTGGCCCAGGCGACAACATGGACAACGAGCGCATCAGGACTCCAAAACAGTATTAATCAGGCGCAAGATGGAGACACCATTCAGGTCACTGGCGGCTCGACAAACAGTCAGATCCTCATCAAAAAACGCCTGACGATTGAGGGTAAGGGGAACCATACTCTGAGCGGGATGATGACCGTCAAGGCGTCGGGTGCAGTGGTTCGCAACCTCACTTTTCGCAATGTCAGCTACGGGTTGCGCAGCGCGTCAATCTCCGTGCGCGGCGCCCACAAGGTTAGCGTGGAGCACAACGACATTGCCGGGAGCCGTGGGATGGGCATCTATGTGGCCAAGTCTAACGACGTCGAGGTGACAGGCAACACCATTCGTGACGTCCGCTGTATGAATGGAACAAGTGGCTACAGCACGGCCCAAGGCGTTAAAGTCGGCCAGGACAGCAAGCGAATTGTCGTCATGAATAACACCGTTGAGGGGCTACAGGGCTGTAGGACGGTCGCAGCCTTCTACTGTGATACGGGCGGCACGGATGGCCTGTTCAAAAGAAATCGGGTGAGTAAGGTCGGCAAGGCTTCGGGAGACGCGATCGGCATCTATGTGGAGTCTCGATGTCATAACTGGGACGTCGTGGACAATATCATCTCCGGCGTGGAGACCGGCGTCCGCAACGGGGCACCTGGGTCTCAGGATCCTAATAACACCTTGATCGCGGACAACTTCATCATCGCCAAGGAGATTGGCGTGAAGATTATCCGTGGAAACGGTGTCGTCGTGAAAAACAATGATATCAAAGCGCCGATAGAAATCTACCGCAAGCCCTAACCGAGGGTTTGCAACTCCTCGTTCATCCCGCCTTGCTTGTAGACAGACCGATCGCGCCCCCTGTGCGCGATCCTTTTTCTGGCAAACTGTTCACCCCACTTGACGCGGCGGTTGCCCATGTCGACCACCCATAAGCGCTTGCTCTGGGGTCCATCGCCGTCCACACCCAGTAGGGGGCCCTCCAATCGCTTCCTCGCCGCGGCATCGCTGATCTTACCGGCTTTGACCTCACGCAGCACCGCGTATCTTTCATCGAGGTGCAACTGCTCCACATTGCACCTCGTACAGGAAATAAGTGATGCTTTAGGCGGTATGGGTCGCGACTGGCTGAACGCCGTAAAAAACGCTACTGGAACCGTTTGGGATGGCGCGATATGATACGGGCTATGACGGCGCGATATGATTGCATTTGGATTGAAGGAGGTCTTCCGATGTATCGTTCAGAAATTCTCGATGTTCAAGGTCATTCCATGCATACCCTCGTCTTCGAGCCAGAAGGGGGAGGGCCACATCCCGGGGTGGTGATCGCTCAGCATCTGCCGGTGGCGCATGCGGGGCTGGAGAAAGACCCGTTCACCATTGATGTGGGGGAGCGCTATGCGGCGGCGGGCTACGCCTGTGTGATTCCGTTCATCTTTCACTGGTGGCCCGAAGACGAGGATATTATGGTCAAGCGCGAGGCATTCCGCGACGACTGGACCGTGGCCGACCTGGATGTGGCGTATCAATACCTGGCCGGTATGAGTGCCGTTGACCCAAACCGCATTGGTATTTTGGGGCACTGCTGGGGCGGGCGTGTGGCCTGGCTCGGCGCCTGTCACAACCCCGATTACAAGGCGTGTATCGTGTTCTACGGCGGGCGCGTCAAAATCGCCTTCGCGGATGGTGGAATGCCGCCGATAGAACTCGCCGACCGTATAACCTGTCCGGTGCTGGGCATCTTTGGCAATGAAGATCAAGGCCCGTCGCCCGACGAGGTCAACGATTACGAAGCGGCCTTGAAGGGGGCCGGCGTGTCCTACGAATTTCACCGCTACGACGGCGCAGGGCACGGCTTCCAAGATTTCCACGCGCCGGACCGCTACCGCAAAGAACAGTCTGAGGACGCTTGGGGGAAGGCCATCGCGTTTCTCGATCAATGTCTGAAGTAGGGGGCGGCTAGAGGACTCAGGGTCTTCTCATCCCCTGGTTTCTTATCGGTTCCGGCTGTGCTACAATCTGCGCTTACAAGGGTGAGGCAGGAGGTCCATGAGTATCGTAGCACCTCGTCAGGTCAGGAGGACATATGGCAGAGATTCGGGGCGGGCATCTGTTTGCCAAAGCCCTCAAACAGGAAGGCGTGGAATACGTCTTTACACTCAACGGTGGTCATATCTACAACCTGTATGAAGGGTGCGCCGACGAAGGCATCAAGATCATCGACTTTAGGCACGAACAGGTGGCGGCTCACGCCGCGGAAGGTTGGGCCAAGGTGACCGGCAAGCCGGGGGTGGCCATTGTCACTGCTGGTCCCGGTGTGACCGACGCGGTGACCGGCGTGGCCAATGCCTTTCAGGCCCCGAGTCCGATGATCCTGGTCGGCGGTAACGCCGGCATTTTCGATCACCTGCGGGGTGGCCTGCAGGACTTTGATAGCGCCACGTTTCTCAAGCCTATTACGAAGTTCTCGGAGCAGGTCAAACGCGTGGAACGCATTCCCGAATACGTCGCCAATGCGTTTCGGGCGGCGACCAGCGGCGTTCCCGGACCGGCCTATCTGGAGATCCCGATCGACATCGTCAATGGGGTGGCTGATGAGGACAACGTCCGGTATCCTCGGCGGTATCGCACCGAGGCGCGTGCGTATGGCGACCCGGATTATATTCAGCGAGCGGCCGATATCCTCAAGAGCGCCGAGCGTCCTATGGTGCTCGCCGGCTCGGATGTCTGGTGGTGTGAGGCGGCCGAAGAACTGCGGGGGTTCGTCGAGCGGATTGACGCGCCGGTGTTTCTCAATGCCATGGGACGAGGCAGTATCCACTCTAGCCATCCCAATCTCGGCAGCTTGGGGCGGCGTTACGGCCTGGTGAAGTCTGATGCCGTGGTCTTGATTGGCACGCCAATTGACTTTCGGCTGAGCTACGGCGAGTCGAGGCTGTTTCCACAAGATCCCAAGCTGATCGAGATCATGATGGACCCCAACAAGATTGGGCTGAACCGGGATGTGGATGCGGGCATTGTCGGGGACACGAAGGCGGTGCTTTCCCAGCTCCTGGAAGCCCTGAGCGGCGCGGGTTACGAGTCGAAGGGCAGGTCTTGGGTCGATGAAGTGATGGCTGAAGACCGCAAACTAAAGGCAGCGGATGAAGCGCTGCTCCACAGCAATGCCAAGCCGATTCATCCCATGCGGCTGTGTAAGGAAATTCGGGACGTGCTCGACGAAGATGCCACGGTGATTGGCGACGGCGGCGACATCGTCACCTTTGCGGCCAGGGTGCTCAACATCAACAAGCCGGGTCACTGGCTCGATCCCGGGCAGTTCGGCTGCCTCGGCGCCGGCAGCGGCTTTGCGGCCGCGGCCCAGTTGGCCCGGCCCGGCAAGCAGGTCTGCATCGTGTATGGTGACGGCGGCTTCGGGCTGACCGGGTTTGACGTGGAAAGCTACGTCCGTTTTAATCTCCCCATCGTGTCGGTGGTAGGCAACAATGGTGCCTGGAACCAAACCACGCAGGGGGTGAAGCGGCGCGGCGGCAGCGGTTTGGCCACGTATCTGTCGCAGGAGACTAACTACGCCAAGATCATGGAAGGCATGGGCGGCCACTCCGAGCGGGTGACGGAGCCGGCGGCGATTCGCCCGGCGCTCGAGCGTGCCTTTGCCTCGGGCCGGCCGGCTTTGTTGGATGTGGTGATTGATCCCGACGTCTCCTACGGCATGATGGGCGGTCGCTCGCGCGAGCAACGCCAGTACTAGAGGTCATGATGGCCCGCCCCCACGCTATTGGGGTGGCCCAGCCGTGGATTCAGCAGGTGGTGGACTCGACTCCTGCTGCATCACGTTCTCCTTTTGAAATCCTAGGTGGTCCTGTTTAAAATAGATCTTCTGTTCTTCTGCGACAATCTGTTCCATCACTTCGATAAATTACCAGGGACTAGCGGTCGTTCCTTTGGCCTCGGTGATTGGTGGGTTGAAAGACAGGGTGATACCCATAGTTGCAACCGCGTATGATCAGATCCGAAGCCGCTCTTGTCTCGATGTCTCGTCGACGATGGATGACTCTGAGATTGAAAAGGCTGAGCGGTCACTCAACCCTAGGTTGCCGATCTTAGGGACGTCGTTCGGAGTACACACGCAGTATGCAAACCACATTTAGCTCGGTGTTGGCCCTCAGTGTGGCGAGCCTAGGTGGGGTGGTGATGCCACACGATGGCCTGGCATATTCTCTCGCCATGAATTGGATCAGTATGTTGGCCGGATTTTCGAGTGCGACGTGGCCGCTGATGCGGCATCGTCGGGAGGCCCTGATCGAAGCCGCTGCCGCGCCGCTCGCCGACTCGAGCGAGGCAGCGGCAGCTGGCATTGGGGCGGCTGCCGCTGAACGCAAACGGGTTGGGGCAACCGGCCCTCAGGCCGAAGATGATCAAGATCATGAGGCGATCATACGGCTCAACGGGTGAGTGTCGCAGTGCGGCCTCAGCCCTGAGTCCGCAAAACCGAAGCTAGCTGCTCGATGAGGCTGGCACCACACCCGATGGTCCCGCCCCAGCCGCGAGCGTAACGCTAAAATAATAGCCCGCTTTGATATGACTTCTGACCCTTAAGACAGGCCGTGGCGATGTCGTCAGGTAGGGTTGTGCATCGGTTTGTTGGGTTGGGTTGGGTTGAGACATATGTTTACTCTCCTATGATTAAGTGTTGCCTTGAAACCTGCGTTGCAAAGAATCGTCGATCTCCCCCTAAACGCCTTACATCTCCAGAGTATACCGCTTGAACGCCATCAGAACGCCAATGTCTGTCTGGCCTTTTATTTCTGCCCTTACCTAGATGTGATCAGGGGCAGTGACGGCTCTATATCAACGCTTCAGAGCAAGCAGGTTTTAAGAGGAGACGGTCAGCACTTCAACCCCGGTCTCGGTAACCAAGACGGTGTGCTCCCATTGGGCCGACAGCGAGCCGTCCGCTGTCACCGCGGTCCATCGATCGGCCAGGAGGCGGATTTCAAACCGTCCCACGTTGACCATCGGCTCAATGGTCAACGTCATGTTGGGACATAAGACCACCCCGGTGCCGGGCCGCCCGTAGTGCAGTACTTGCGGCGCCTCGTGAAATTCAACCCCGGTGCCGTGTCCCGCAAAATCCCGCACCACGGAAAAGCCGTGTCGCTCGGCATGCTGCTGAATCACATAGCCAATCGTGCCAAGCCTCGCCCCCGGCTCGACTTGTTCAATCCCCAGATCAAGACACTCTTTGGCCACCCGGATGAGCGTTCGGGCCTCTTCGGTGGTGTCGCCAATGACGAACATGCGGCTGCTGTCACCGTAATAGCCATCGAGGATGGGGGTGACATCGACGTTGATGATATCACCGTCTTTGAGCACCGTACCGTCGGGAATACCGTGGCAAATCACCTGATTGAGACTGGTACAAACGCTCTTGGGAAAACCATGATAGCCAAGCGGCGCCGAGATGGCGCCATGCGCTAGGGTAAAGTCATGGACCCAGGTATTAATCTCGTCGGTGGTCACCCCTGCGGCGATGCGCTCAGCCACCATATCGAGGGTTTGGCTGGCCAACCGACAGGCGTGGCGAATCCCGGTAATTTGTTCAGGGGTTTTGAAAATAATCTGCTGGAGCTTCGCTTGCTGTTGCGGTTTGGGAGCGGCTGCTTCAGGATGATTCAGGCAACACTTCTTGTATTTTTTGCCACTGCCACAAGGACAGGGATCGTTGCGAGACAGCTTTTTCATGGGTAGATACTCATTGCGTCACACGTTTGCCAGCCAGATGATCTGGCCCTTGGGTCGATTTCGCCTCATGCAATCTTAACGGTATCCGGACCCGATGCCAAGCCCTGGCCAGGTCTTAAGGCACAAAAATGAGACGAGGTGACTTCGCCGTTTGTGATGCGGAGAAGGTCATCCGTGCAGCACGATCGTAGACATCGGGGGCCGACTTTGGTAGCCTTGTTCGACAAGCCATACAGGGTAGACAGCCCACCGGGAACGGTAGCACAAAGGAGCGATGATGACGCGAGTGGTGATGCTGGAGGACTATCTGGATTACAATCGGAACGCTGTTGAGTGTCTTGACATTCTCATAGGGGAGATGCACCGATGCCACCTGTCTATACCTACGATCATATCCATTTGCGCACCCGCGATCCCAAAGCCACGATTCAATATTAAGCGCCCGTTCAGAAACACGCATAAGGTTTTCCTGACACCCAAATTCTTACTTTGCCATTTGCTCAGCAAGAATCCGCAGACGGAATTCTTATAAGGGTTTCTGGGTGCTTGCTTACCACGACATGTTCGATGCCGAACTCGTTGAATACACGCAGTCGAATGGACAGCCACGGATTGATCTCAATCTCAATGGACTGACGATTTTTATCGCTGCGGTCCCACCCGATGCCGAGATGCCGCTGGCCCCGTCGGAGCCCTATATCGGCCTGGATCATCTGGGGTTGAAGGTGGACGACCTAGACGAGGCCACCGCCGAACTCAAACGTCGTGGGGCCACCTTTATCTTGGAGCCCAAAACCATTCGGCCGGGCGTCAGAATTGCATTCGTACAGGGGCCCGATGACGTGCGGATCGAACTGCTCGAGCGGACCTAAATCGCTTCGCGGCTGGCGATGCATAGGAGGACCTAGCAGCGATGGACGACTATTATGATCTGGGCAGCTATCATCGCGCCGTATCTACTGTCTCGCCGGAGGCCCAGCTCTGGTTTGACCGCGGCCTGATCTGGTGTTACGGCTTTAATCACGAGGAAGCCGTAACTTGTTTTAAGAAGGCAGCAGAGATCGACCCGGATTGCGCCATGGCCTATTGGGGGGTTGCCTACGCCGCCGGCCCCAATTACAACAAGTCCTGGGAGGCTTTCACGGCGGCGGATCTGACCCAGTCTCTCGAACAGGCCCATGCCGCGACTCAGATGGCGCTGGCTCGACTGGATGGCGCCTCCGAAGTCGAACAGGCATTGATCCGGACGCTGTTGCATCGCTACCCATCGAGCAGGCTCGCCGCCGACGGTCGCACATGGAACGATGCCTACGCCGATGCCATGCGCGAGGTGTATCGGGCTTTCCCGCACGATGCAGACGTGTGTGGACTGTTTGCCGAGGCCCTGATGAACCGGACGGCATGGGCGTTGTGGGATCTGAAGAACGGCGAACCGGCAGAGGGGGCCAACACCGCGGAGGCGGCAGAGGTCTTAGAGCAGGCGATGACGCAGACGGAGCAGGCAGGGGATGAGCCCCATCCGGGCCTGCTGCATATGTATATCCATCTGATGGAAATGTCGCCCCACCCGGAGCGTGCCCTGCGCGCCGCCGATGCGCTGCGCGATTTGGTGCCGGACGCCGGGCATCTGCAACACATGCCGACGCATATTGACGTGCTGTGTGGTCACTACCACAGCGTGGTGACATCCAACCGCCGGGCGATTGCCGCTGATCGGAAATTCATGGCGCGCCAAGGCGCACTCAACTTCTACTCGCTGTATCGCTGCCACAACTATCATTTCAAACTCTACGGCGCGATGTTTCTCGGCCAATACCAACCGGCCTTGGACGCGGCCAATGAAATGGTGGCGACGCTACCCGACGAGCTGCTGCGAGTCGAGGTGCCGCCGATGGCCGATTGGCTAGAGGGGTTCGTGCCCATGAAGCAGCATGTGTGGATCCGCTTTGGCAAATGGCAGGAGATCATCGATCAGCCGCTTCCGGACGACCAGGTGCTGTTTTGTGTGACCACCGCCATGATGCATTATGCCAAGGCCGTGGCGTTGGCGACGACCGGTGACGTGGCGGCGGCGGAAGCGCAGCAGCAGCACTTTGAGGCGGCGGTGCAACGCGTCCCGGACACACGCTATGTCTTCAACAACACCTGTCTCGACATTCTTGCAGTCGCAGCGGAAATGCTGTACGGCGAGCTCGAATACCGCAAAGGCGACTTCGATCGTGCCTTTGCACATCTTCGCCGGTCGGTCGAGCTGGATGACCATCTGCCTTATGACGAGCCGTGGGCCTGGATGCAGCCGAGCCGTCACGCCCTGGGCGCACTCTTGCTCGAACAGGGCCGGGTGGAGGAGGCAGAGGCGGTTTACCGGGCGGATTTGGGCCTAGATGGAACCCTGAGTCGGGCCTGTCAGCATTCTGACAATGTCTGGAGCCTGCACGGCTTCCACGAATGTCTGCGCCGGCTCCACAAAACCAGTGAGGCCGATATCATTAAATTGCGGCTCGATTTGGCAGTGGCACGCGCCGATGTGCCCATTCAGGCGTCGTGCTACTGCCGTTTGCACCATGCCATCTAAGAAGCTGTTTTGACGTACTCCCAAGGCTAAAGCACTTGGGATTCTGGCTTCAAGCAGTGGTTGCCTGCAAGCAGGTCTTACGCCACCTCGGCACACTGGTTGACGCCCCAACCAGGGAGATACGGCAAGCCGCATCTCACGTATCGTATGGTTTGTTCGGACAGTCTCAACGGTTCCGGGTTTTTACGCCTCGTGAACCATGCGGCAATAGCACACACCCGAAGGCGGCCAATGCCAGTTGGTACTATATATGGAAGTACAACCCATGTCAATCACTATTGCACCTGACAGAGTCGTTCTTGAACGGGCTAAAGCTCATCAGCAAAGCGCCTTATATCCCAAGCCTGAAGGCATGGGCGTTACGGCGCAATTTCTGTAAAGTGACGCACCGGCAACTTAGTCGAGCGGCATCAGGACCATCGCAGCTTGGAGGGTGTGAATCGTCACATTAAAATGGTCGAGAAATGACATGCCAAGCAACCCTTGTTCCCGTCCCGGCGCGATGTCGTGGACAATGACTTCGACGTCTTTAACGATCGCGTTACCCACCCTCATCGAACGCACTTTGGTTAAATGAGCCAAAAACGTACCACTTGTCGACCGCATCGGAATCAAGGCTACCCGGTCCAAATCCAAACCTAAACGCTGGGCCGTTTTGGTCGAAATCACGGTAAGCGCAGCACCAGTATCCACCATCAGTGGCACGCTCACAAGATCATTGAATGAGACCTGTACAAACAACGCCTTCCCCTCGCGCTTTAAAGGGATGACAAATGTCTGTGGCGGACGGGTGGCGCGAGAAGGTGTGGCAGAAACATGTGGTTTGTCCTGCGCCAGGCGCGGGACAAGATAGTCAGAGTGGGGTTCCTTGGACGTGTGGGTCTCAATTTGATTGCGATACGCTTCGGGAACCTTGGCCGGATTGTCCGTAAAATGGATCTGCTCATTGTTGTCTGTCCACTTATAAATCTTCCCCCAGCTCCAAGGGACTTGTAATAGTAGAATGACACATGCCCAGAGAATGACTCGCATCGACAACCCCATATGATAAAGTGCAGTTGTAGCTGGCTAGATCGCTTAGGCGCTTTCCTATAAAGCATGTAAATGGAAATCGCCATAGATGATTGTAGCTCGCCACGCGAAAGAAAACCCAATCTCAACCCTTCAACAACAGACATCAGGAAAGGACTCCCATGCGACCAGCGGCGTATGACATGACCGACCAAGAAAATCGTGTTTATCAACGGTGCAGGACAGGGTATTGGCAAAAGTATTGCGAAAGTTCTGGCGGAAGCCGAGGGGGATTTGGTGGTCTATACCATTGCAAAGCCAGCCCTCAGCGGAGATGGCTGGCGAAGAAGATGCACGGCGGACGGCCGAATGCACTGCACAAATGGTGCCGCTCGGCCGGGCCTTATCGGCATGACGTGATCGGACTGGGCAAGCGATCTTTTTGGATGGTGGACTCAGCCGTTAGGGTTCAACGGTTTTGGAGCTGACCGAGTAGCGCAAAAACCGATAGCGCCTCCGAGCTATTCGGAGCCAGTTGCAATGCACTTTGGGCCGCGGGCAATGCCTTCGACACATTGCCGGATTGCCACAGCGATCTGGCGAGCCCGATATAAGCCCTAAAATTCTTCGGTGCGAGCTGTGTCACTTCTTGAAACGCCGACACTGCTTCCGATGCCTTGCCCTGTGACAACAGCTGAGTACCGGATTGCAAGAGCGCACCCACCAGCGGCTTTTTCACCTCTTCAGAGTCGGGAGCCAGGTTCCAGGCTTCTCTAAAGAGCGACACCGAGTCACTGAAATCACCCTTTGCCAAGCTGGCGCCACCCGCCCCGATGAGCGCATCAATCAGAATCTGTACGGCCTCTTGTCTCGTCTCCTCCGGGGACAATCGGTAGGCCGTACGCAGGGGCGCCACAGCGTCGGTCCAACGCCGCAGGTTGAGCTGCGAGCGGCCAAGATAGAGGTATGCCCGGCCAAAATCCGGGTCGAGTTCCGTTGCCTTGACAAAGTTCGGTATGGCGTCCTCATATTTTCCTTGATTAAACGACCCCAATCCCGATTCAAAAGCACTTTGGCTACTGCCCGGCAGGTGGAGCCCGGCACAAGAGACCAGACAGCTCAAGACGACAATCGTGGCCATACATCGGATAATCGTGTGCATACACAGGTCCTTAGATAATCGGCTTAACAAAGGGGCCTTACAGTCTGGCCATCACCTCCCTCGCGAATGCTTCAATCCCCCCGTACTGAGTTTCCAGTGAAGGCAAAATCATAATCTGCTTTAAACCAGAAGCCTCTAGCTGGCGAATTTGCTCCACAATCTCCTCTGACGTCCCCACAAGACAGGTGGATTTGATTAACTCCGGGGTGACAAACTTGGCTTCCTCCGGCAGGAGATACGTACAATGCCCGGCATGGATACCTGTGCGCCGTCACCGGAGCGATACGGGTCCCGGCAATGGCAACCCCGGTGCCGAGTTTCATCGTACGTGTCTGTTGCGCCGCCAATGCCAGCACCGCATAACAATCTGATCAGATCATCTGACTATCAGAAATCCACGCGTGCGAATAACCTAAGTTTTCAGCATGGGTAATGTAGCCGATCTCGTCTACTTTGGCCGCCACACACACGCCAAATTCCATACCCGGTTTCCTCTCGCATCCTATAGGTTGAAAGGCCTATCTTTAATAGCTGACATTTACCTCGATAGCCGCGACTGACACAAAACTTGCGGCATCTGACACCAGCAAGAAAACGATGGCAGCCACTTCCTCTTGATGCTCAGGTTTGCCCTCCTTTAGACCTGCACCATCGCTCCCAATGCTTGATGCAGCTCTGTAACATACTTTTTCAGACCCTGCCCAACCTTAATTAGCTCAGGATAATACCGCCATCCACATTCACCGCTTGCCCCGTAATATTCCGGGCACCAGATGAAGCCAAAAACACCACCATAGCAGCGATATCCTCAGGGTCATTAGCACGCTTCAGCGGTATCACTTCGGCCCGGCGGCGCTGCATTTCCTCAACTGTCGTGCCCTCTTGTTGTGCTCGCACCTCAAGATTCGCCTGCGACAATGCGGTGTTGGTCACCCCTGGACACACCGCATTGACATTAATATTATGCTGGGCCAACTGCTGCGCAGCGGTCTTGGTCAAGCTAATTACCGCCCCCTTGCTCGCCGCATAGGCCGCGTTCGACGTGCCTTCATAACCTTTGCCCGCGATGGATGCAATATTGACGATAGCACCTTGGTGCCGGGGAATCATTTCGTGCGCCACACGCTGCAAACAAAAGAAGACGCCCTTCGCATTCACACGATGAATCCGATCCCAATCTTCCTCGGTGAGATCCATGATATAAGACCGCCGTGTCACCCCGGCATTATTGACCAGCACGTCGATGCGACCGAAGGTATCGATCGTTTGTTTGACCATACGATCAATTTCTCCCAGATCCCCCACGTCGGCTTGCAGGGATAATCCCCGTCGCCCGAGTGCAATGACCTCGCTCGCCGTTTGCTCCGACGTCTGGCCATTAATATCTACAACCGCAACGTCCGCCCCTTCCTGCGCCAGCATCAGAGCCGACGCCTTGCCAATACCTTGCCCCGCACCAGTAACCAACGCGATTTTATCCGCGAGTATCGTCATCCCGTCCCTTCCTAATGGATTTGCGTCTCAGCATCGTATCTCTATCTAGCCGTTCACCCTATGCCGCAGCCATAGGCTTTGTCAAGACATGATGATAGCCAACCCATCCAGGTCTACGAGGCAACCGTGAAATCCTGTATGATCATGTGGCTATGTTCGTATTGAATCGTTATGGATAGCCACCGACAAAGGAAAAGCCCATGACGCAGAAAGTCGAAATCTCCCTGCGAATTCCCGGTACCCTACCGATACCCGAACTGATGCCGCTCATTAACGATGTCGAGGACGCCGGTTTCTACGGTGCAGGGATCCTCACAGCCAATTGTTATGTCGAGATGGGTTTGTCACCATGGGCGCAGCCGCCGTGCAAACCTCGCAATTAACCCTTGTTCCGGCGGTCACCAATCCGTTTTCACGTCATGCCTCGGTGTTGGCTAGCGCCGTGCAAAGTGTAGAAGAACTTGCGCCGGGTCGCATCAAATACATTATTGGCACGGGTTATACCTCTGCCAGCACCATCGGCCGTAAGCCAGGCACTCTGACCCAAATCCGCAGCGCCATCCAGACGATAAAAGCACTATTAAACGGGCAAAGCCTCGACTTCCAAGGCACCCCTGGTAGGCTCGGCTTCGAGTCAGAACGCAGCCTCCCAGGGGTGATGGCTGCCTCGGGTCTCAAAGCCATAGAATTGGCTGGCGAAATCGCTGACGGCGTTCTGCTGCTGGCCGGATTCCCCCCGGAAATTGTCCAAGCCGTTATAGTATGCTTAGATCGGGGCGCCAAACGCAGTGGGCGCCGCACCGAAGATTTAGAAGTGATATGGGCCGTGCGTACATCAATGGCAAACACAATGGCAGAAGCACGGCGGCAAGCGCGGCCAACTGTCGTACACTGGGGAATTTTAGGTTGGAGTAACTATTGGCTACAGACCGCTGGGGCAAAACTTCCCACCTGTGACAGCCCGCCAGCAGTATGGGATATCTATCCGGCTATCTCGCATGCATAAGATTGGGATGCCGCCAATGAGGCCACCGCCTTGGTGCCGGATGAAACCATTGCGGCACTGTATGATGCCTTGGGCCTCATCGGTATTCCCGACTATTGTGCCGAACGCGGGTGTATACAAACTGTATCTCATACCACTACAAACATTTGTAGGCCCACAACGGGAGATCTCATCATATCGAAATGCCGTGTTTCCTCGTCTCCGGGCCGAAGGCTATCAGTAAACCGCGATTAGGCTTTCTTTATTAAGCCTCGGGTCACACACACCGACAGAGAGGTACAGCACTGAGCCCCCTCCAGCGAAAGCAAAAGCCTATATTTCCCTTGGCCTTAAGGCTTGAGAGGTTACGAACGATTCATGGGTCTACTCGATAACTACCGGATAAAAAAATCCATTAATAAGTTGCTTTCCTTGCAGGGTCCAGAAGACCCAGAGATGGAGCAAGTTGTTGCACGACTGCAACAGATTGGGCAGCCTGTAATTGCCCATCTTATCGATGCGTTTAGGACCTCTAAAAGCCAAGAATATGAGAATATCGTCACGGCACTCTCAACGTTCGTCAATGACGGGATACTCCCACTTTTTATCTCGCATCTTCTCAAAGCCCCCGCGCGCGTTGTCGACGGGTTGATTGATGCTCTCATACAAACGGATACTTACGATCCGAATCCACTGCTTAGCCTATTTGCCAATCCGACACTCCCAGGGACCAAGCTCGAGCAGCTTTGCCAGTCGCACAAAGATAAGCTACAAACGCATGCGCTCATACGCGCCCTGCCAACAGCTACCAAAGACAACCATCTCGCTATTCTACGTCTCTTGGATCAAGTCGCAACGGAGGAGAGTGTTCCTGAGCTTCTCCAGCATCTCCGTACCGATAACTCCACTATACGCTTCAATATTGCCCGAACTCTGCGCCGCTTCAAAACACCAGCCGTGCAGGAGAGTCTCACCCAGCTTTTATCCGATCCGCACAAACAGATACGTATGCTGGCTCTAGACGGGTTGGTATCGATGAATATTCAGCTCGCGCCCGGCCCCCTCTCCCGCCTACTCAAAGACCCCGATGCCAGTGTGCAGCAACAAGCTTTTGATATCATCTTACACATGCTTCAAGACGACTCAGAATTAAACCGTCAAAGGGCGGTAGAAGTACTCAACACGGTCAACAATGTCAACGTGCTTAAACATGTCTTATGCACATTCAAGAGCAAAGCATGGTGGATCACCCAACGTGTTGCAGAAGCCCTGGGGATGCATGGAAATGCCCAGCTCATTGAACCCGTTCTGAGCCTACTTCACAATGCGGATCGCTTTCTCAGTCAATGTGCTTTCGAAATCATCCACTCCCTTAAAGATGAACAGGCCATACAAGCTCTGGTCAAAGCGCTACAAGATACGGTTTTTAGAGAGCGCGTCACAGGTGCCTTAACCACCCTTGGAGACAGACGTGCGGGCCCTTTCTTCATTCGTATGTTAGAACGTGATACAACCTCTGCCCTCGTCGCCACAAATGTTCTTATCGCACTCAACAACCCGCAGGCAATCCCTCACTTACTCATGCAGTTATCAAACCCGAATAAGGCGCTTGTCCAAGAAACTCTACGTGCCTTAACAATTTTAACCACTGTCGAACATGCATCAGAAGTTCTACAGGCAGTCATGGTCATACGCGACCAAAGCGAAAATGAAATTAAAGACCTATCCAATAAAACAGCAACTTCGATTATCAAGCGTTTTGGTCGTAAAGTTCTACCGCACAACGACATTCAGAAATTTAGAGATTCATTAACACCGTCAGGTCTTTCCATCACTACAGGCCCGGATACACCCATCCCGAAGCCTAGTGCTGATAGCCCAAAACCTGGGATGACTCTTGATATTTCTTTACTTGAACCTGGGATGATATTGGCTGATCGCTACCGCATGATTCGCAGGGTCGGTGAAGGTGGTTTTAGTACTGTTTTACTTGTGGAAGATACGATGGTCCACGAAGATGTGATTTTAAAGATCCTGAATCCCCAAATTGCCATGGGTGACGAGATGATCAAACGTTTTATTCAAGAACTGCGGTATGCAAGAAAAGTCACCCATGAAAATATCATTCGCATTCACGATATTATCCCTTTGGGCCGCTCGTATGCGATCTCGATGGAGTATTTTCTCAGTCACACCCTTGCAGATGAACTGCAAGGAGAGATCCCACTCAATATTAAACGAGGCATCAAGATCGTCATCGACGTGTGTAGTGGCATTAGTGTGGCCCATCAGTTAAATATTGTACACCGAGATCTCAAGCCTCTCAATATTCTGATCAATGACGAAAGTATGGTGAAGGTTGTCGATTTTGGTGTTGCCGCGGCGACCAATAATGCGGGGACCCGATTGACTCGAGTGGGCACGCTTTTGGGGACACCGGCCTATGTCGCTCCGGAGCAAGTCCGCAGCCGTGCCATTGACGCTCGAACGGATATTTACAGCCTCGGCGTGGTGATGTACGAAGTGTTTACAGGCAGGACTCCCTACACCGGGGACGATATGTCAATTTTATTCCAACATGTCGAAGGCAATCTCACCCACCCAATCGATGTCAATTCAAATATACCACCGGCTTTGGATGCCATTGTACGCAAAGCGATGTCGGTTGATCCGGACAACAGATTTCACAACGTCGACGAACTCCGTAAGAGCTTAGTCAATCTATCACGTCAGCTATCATAAGAAACGATCAACACCTCTACCCTTGAGGCTTAGGACGAAAGTGTATGGAGATGCCCCACCTACCGCGCTTTAAAAATCTATTTGGACGCACAAACGACTCACAGCAACAGCCACCTCCTGTAGCGCAAGACACTCCAGAACCCCATCCAGAGCCCCAACTGCGCCACTCTGAGCAGCCCAAAAATCAGACTGCTAAGCAACCTTTTGGCCAGCTTGTGATGACCTTTTTTGGGCTCTCCGATGCGGGATTAAAGCGTCCAAACAATGAGGATCATTTCATCGTTGCCGATCTCACACGACACGAAATCGCAGTCAAAAATAATATTGTCATACCGGACACAATTCGCCAGCCTATTGGCGCTTATGGCACGCTGCTTGCCGTCGCCGACGGGGTAGGCGGGCACGATGACGGAGAGCTTGCAAGTCATATCGCAGTTGAGGCGATTGTCCAGACTTTATTTGCGATTCAGCACCAGCGATTGTCTGTGGCCGAGCGGCTCACGCTCGCGACGCAAGAAGCTCATCATGCCATTTGCCGTTCTACGGCAACGATTCCCGGAAGTCGTTCGATGAGTTCGACCCTCACCGCGATGCATATTGCTCGAGATGCGATGACGATCGCACAAGTCGGCGATAGTCGCGCTTACCGTTTTTCCAATGGCATCTTGACCCAGCTGACCGAAGACCAAACTATTGTACAAATGATGCTCAAAAAAGGTATGCTCACGGACGAAGAGGCTCAAAATCATCCTGACAGGCATGTTATACTGCAGGCTTTGGGTCAAGGGCGGGCGGTATCTCCCGAAATCACGCATGTTCCACTTCGATACCACGATTATATATTACTCTGCTCAGATGGGCTCTCCTCCTATGTTGATCACCAACACATCGAAAGCATTCTCAATGAAGACACGGACGAGCAAACGCGGTGCAACCGGCTCCTTGAAGCCGCCTACGCTGCGGGTGGACAAGACAATGTAACGATTTTGCTCGCTCGCTTACGACCCGTAAGATCGTCATAGCCACACGTCACGACATCCTAAATTCACACCACCACTTATCTTCCCTTCCCTCCTCTTAACCTGCCGTTGACAAGTGGAACTGGGGTTGACAGGAAGCTAAGCACATGCGAAGCTTGTAGCGATCCTCCTAACCCGACACAATGGCAAATACTGAGTGAGTTTCCTTGTTTGAATAGGCGATGATGGAAACGTGGGCTCATAGGACGGCCAGTAGCGATGCGCATCACGAAAGACAGTCATGTTAAGTTGCGTGATATATACACATATATCAACGAGAACCTCTATTATAGCCGTCCGGATCTACACATTCAGAGTGAATCCGCCAACGCGACCCTCTTGCTGATTTTGTTTACCGCTTTGACAGGTGGCAAGGCGCTTGTTGTTGGCGAGCCGGGACTGGGCAAAACCACGGCGGCAGAGTACATCTGTTCATTGGTGTATGGTTTTCCGCTAGGCGTCATTTGGAGTAGTGTGGTCAGTGGGCACCCGGAACAGACCGAGGAAAAAATTGTCGGTCGTCCGGATTTAGGCAAGCTCAACCAGGGTGAAGAAGTTATTATTTGGAGCCTTTTTGCACGTTTGCCGGTCAAAATCGTAGACGAGATCAATCGGCTGCCCGAAACCAAACAAAGTCTTATCCTAGACGGGGTCGAGCGGGGCAAGTGGGAGTATTTGAACCAGTCTCTCATTAACGATGACTTCTGCCTGTTTGCCACTGCAAATTATCAGGATCAGGGCACGAATACCCTCGTCCCGCCATTATTAGACCGATTTGATGTGATTCTCGAATCCAAACACCCCGGGGCCAATATTGCATCGCTCATTGGTCAGGAGGCATCACGTGAATCCATCCTGCGACACGTCCCAAGTGAAACGGCTTTTTTGGAGGTCTTGCGGCAGGGTTGCAACGCGAACCCTGCCGCGTTGGACCAAGCCCGTAAGTGCTTTGCTAAGGAGGTTGAACAACAGTGTGGTCTCAGCCTTCTGACACCTTCTGAACGCCAGTCCATACGGCATGACATTGCCGCGCTGGAAATCGACTTAGCGGCAAATGCGTTTGTTCGTATGGCTCTATCTGAGCTATCCTTTTGCTGTAAATATGGCCAGAAGCGCTCGGGTGAAGTCTGTGATGAGGGGTGCCACTATAGTGGCTATCTATGTTATCAAATTACCAATTGCGCCTCGAATCGCTTACCGAATTCGATTTATCGTTATGCACGTGCATTGGCCTGGTGGCTTGGCGACAGCCGTGTCGACGTTGAGCACGTACGTCTCATCTTGCCCTATGCCATTGCACACCGAATTCAATGGCGAGAGTCCTATTTGCTGATGCGCGAGCGGGAACAGCGCTATGAGCCCCTGCAGTTACATGCAGCCCGGCAAGCGACCGGCGATATCTTCCGTCGTTTTCACGAGCAACGCCATGAAGTGATGCAAGCGCTCAGTACAGCCGCCCAGATCATGGATGATGCCGACTTTGTCCCTCCGAAAGGCGATCACCCCCTTTATGCCGACATTCAGCGCGATCTCGGGCTGGAGCCCTCTCCATGGTAAATCCTTTTCAAGCGTTCCGCGCGTATACAGCCCCTAAGCGGGAAATTCCGCTCGATCGTATTTTGGCCCAGCGCGATCAGACCCTGCAGCGACTTTTGCAGAGTTACCAGGCATTTGTCGAAGAAGAAAGCCAACAGCTGGTCTGGGTTGTTGAACAGGGTGCGCTGTCGCGCGCTTATACCACGGCGGTGGAGATGCTCAAAGACATCGACTTTTCCGTTGAAGACGTAGAAGATATGTGTATGGATCTCGATGGCACGGTTGGCACGGTAGCCTCGCTCGGCGCCCCCTCCGGTCTCTTTATTGCCGCCATGTGCAATCAGTCCCAAGAGCGTGATATCACCCTCAACCTACGCTCGATGACCCGGCGCTGGCCCTTCCTGGGATATCGTTTACCGCGCGGCCGCCGACTCTTCCTCGAAGGAGATGTCGGCGATTTTGTGGGCGCCCTGCTCGAAGGAGGAGAGGTCACTGTAACCGGTAATGCAGGAAATTATGCCGGCATTGGCATGAAGGAAGGACGCCTCTACATTGGCTATAGCAGTGGTAAGCACACGGGTGAAGGGATGCGAGGTGGCGTCCTAGAGATCAAAGGACGCATTACAGAACTCGGAAAAGTCAAAGACGGCACCATCTATGAGGGTGATCAACAGGTTTTCCCGCCTCGCGAGGCTCCCACCTCTTCCAAAACGCTGGATTCTAAAAGGCAGACAACGTGAACTGGCAAGAGGTGATCGCTGAAGTTTGGCCTCGCGTACGCCAAAAACACCTTTGGCCAGAACTTTCAATGCCCGTCGTCGATGAGATTGACACACCAGTAGCAATGCGTATGCATGACAAACAGATTACATTAAGCGCAGAGTCATGCCGCACGCTTGCCGAACATTTGCCGGCCGAAACCGTCGTCGAAGCTCTTCTCGATCATGGTGTCAGCCACTATACACGATGCCCATGGGACTTTGCCACCCATCTCCAACTCTATGCGTCCGCGAAAGCCGAACTCGGCCGCAAATCACTAGCCAAGTTGGCGACCGACGCGTTCATTAATGTCGTGGCCAATACCTCCTGTGTTAAGGACTTGCCCACTCCTATACCAGACATCTACCGCTACCTTGGTGGAGGCGCCTTGGAGGGTGCATTAACTGCATTATATACCTCTATTTGGGGGATAAACCTGGACGGTAGCGGCGATCCCGCATTGGTGCGGCGTTTGGCCCGCATTCCGTATCTCGACCGCCAACAGTGGACACACAGCCTACGCCGGTTCGCTCGGTTATTACAGCCACTTTTTGAAAATGAGATGCGTCAGCGCCAACCCAATCCGCTTGCCTTGGGGCGTCACGGCTTGGACAGCTACTCACAGGAAGAGGCATTACAGGGTCTACAAGCTTTTGCCCAACACGTGCCGGACATCGAGCAATTTCGTGAAGTCATTGGTGATTTTACCGAGGATTTGTCCCGCTTGGGTTTAGGCGCAGGCAGAGGTCGTAGAAAGACGGTCGATGCGGATGTCCTCTACTATATGCAATTGGCCCAGACGTATCACTTGCCCGTACAGCGCCTTCCTATGTCGCGGAGCGGTACCCTAGAACCCTATAGTCATGTACCTTGGGAAGCCAGTAAACCGGTGCAAGATATCGATCTATGGACAAGCTTCGGTAAGCTTTTGCCGGGTGTCTCACAGACCTGGGTTCGCCGTGAAGGGGTGACCTTCGGCCAACGAGAGGGGACCCCGGATTGCCTCGTCATGCTCGACTCTTCTGGCAGTATGACAAATCCTCGGGAGCATCTCTCTTTTGCCGTCTTGGGAGCTGGCTGCGCAGTGGAAGCGTATTTGCGCCGCGAGGCAACGATTGCGGTGTATAACTTCAGCGATGCCCATGCAGATGGGAAAAGCGTTCTGCCTTTTTCGGCTGACAGACAAGCCATCTACCACGGATTGTGCGAGTACCACGGGGGCGGGACATCTCTCAAGTTACAAGATATTGAGACCTTGCGCCGCTCAGCGTCAAGCCCGGTACCGGACTTGCTCTTGATCACGGATATGCAAATCACCAACCTCGAAGAGGTGATGAGCTATTTGATCGGCATTGAAGGCCGTATTACGGTCATTCATATTGGAGAAAACAACGCCATCGACCGTTTTCGCCATGTGACCTGTCAGCATCCACGTCTTCAGATGTATGGTGTACAGGATCGCAGAGATATTCCTCAGATAGTCCTAGGACAGGTTAAACAATATTTTACCACCACTCTACCCCGTTCCAGCCAGCCGACCTCCACATCGTTTCGAATATAAATTCGGGGATCTTTCACGAGCCGTCAAAAGTAGTGAACAGTTTGTTTGGCGAAGCCCGGCATCTCACTGAGTTTGGAGTCACAAACTGTCAACTGGGATTTGAAAGATCCCTAAAACTGCTGGTTAAATCGACGAAAGAGTTCCAATTCCGCTGCCATAGAGAACATCAGAGCGAGATCGGCTTGGTCTTGATCACTGAGTTCCTCTTCTTTACGCACCATGAGATACTGATGCTCCCAGATGAACGTGGCTTGTTCCTTTTTGCTCATGCCACGTCGTCGCTCACGTTGTTGCTGGGCTCTCTTGCTGGGTCGACCCCGACGCTTCTTGCGGCCTTTATGGCCTT
>Ga0214472_10000681_pt1 | contig 41332 bp, 39 predicted proteins | sample RVTome_6_FD_207662 | JGI IMG/M metagenome (GOLD analysis project Ga0214472, IMG submission 207662) | Soil microbial communities from uranium-contaminated site in the Upper Colorado River Basin, Wyoming, United States - RVT140D175 | ecosystem: Environmental > Terrestrial > Soil > Contaminated >...
ATAAAACAACGAAGCAATGACGGCTCGATTCGTTATTGCGAGAGATTTTTTGATTGGATTTTTTTAAAAACTTTTAGTTTCTAAAAAAAATCCAATCAAAAAATCTCGAAGCAATCCAGAAAAATAAAAAAAGTATCATACTAGTATAATACTTTTTTTATTTTCTGAGATTTATTTTTCTGCAATAACACTCAATTTAAATTTACCAGAGCTTTTTCCTACTTTGACAATTATTTCGTACTCACCTATTTCTTTTATTGGTTTTTCTAAAACAATTGAGTTAGGATCTAAATTAACAGCTTTTTGATCTTTAAAATTTGCAATTATTAAATTTTTATCTATTCCTGCAAAAAGATGTCCTTTATCATCTGTTTTGGTAGAAATTATTAATTCTGTTTCGTTTATCATTTGAATATCTTTTTCTGCCAATTCTTCTTGTTGTTGAATTTCCATTTGATTTTTTTCTTTTAAAATTTCTAGTTCGTTTATTGCTTGAGCAGTAGCCATTTTAGCAAGTTTTTTAGGAATCAATGAATTTAAAGCAAAACCATCTGATACATTTTTTATATTGTATTTTTTTCCAACTTTTGCAACATCTTGTAATAATATAACTTTCATATTTTTTATATAATGCGAATCCACTAATTTATGCGAATATTCGTGCAAACTTAATTAGTGGTATTCGTGTGTATTCGTAGATTCGCATTTACTTATTTATTTAAAATTTCTAATGCTTTTTCTAATTGAGGATCTTTCTCTTGCTCATAATCTTCCAATGTCATCTCTACTTCTACATCAGGGGTTAATCCTTGTTCTGATATAGATTTTCCATTAGGGGTAAGCCATCTAGCTACAGTTATCTTTAGAGAAGTATCTGGCGTTATTTTTATTAATTCTTGAACAGATCCTTTCCCAAAAGTTTGGGACCCAACTAATGTAGCTATGTTATGTTCTTGTAATGCACCCGCTAAAATTTCTGAAGCAGAAGCTGATCCTTCGTTTACTAGTATAACAAATTTTAAGTTATTATTAAAGATATCGTATCCTCTACTTCTGTGAATTTTTTCCTTTTCGTTATTTCCAAAATCCTCAGTTACAACTATTTTTCCAGAAGGTAAAAACCAACTTGCCATATCTATAGCCGCTTCCATATATCCTCCAGGGTTTCCTCTCAAATCTAAGATTAGTTTTGATGTTCCAGAATCTATAAATTCGTTTAATGCTTCTCTAAAAAGACCTGGGGATACTGCGGAAAAACTATACAAACTAATAATAAAAACATCACCATTTTTTATTTCTGTTTTTATTGTCGGAATTTCTATATTATCCCTCACAATAATTATTTCCATCAAGTCAGATTCTTCTTTTCTAAGGACAGAAAGTTTAACAGGTGTTCCTATTTCACCTCTTATTAATTTTACCGCTTGGTCTGTGGTAAAGTTTGTTGTAGGTTCTCCATCTATTTCTATAATTTTATCTCCTGCTTTCATCCCTGCTTTTTCTGCAGGAGTATTTTTTAAAGGAGATATAACAGTAAGAATATTATCACGAATTCCTATTTCCATTCCTACTCCACCAAAATTACCTTGAATATCTTCTTCAAAAATTTCCGCATCTGTTGGAGGCATAAAGACAGAATAAGGATCGTTTAAAGAAGCTGTTAATCCTTGAATTGCCCCCCATACTTTTTCTTGGTCGTTCATATCGTCTTTTGCTACATATTTTTCGTTTATGGTATTCCATGCTTTCCAAAAAGGATCAAAGTCCACAGTTTTAGCTATCTCGTTTTCTTTGTTTGTAATTCCTTCCACTTTTTCTATTTCAGTCTGATTATTGATACCAAAGTAAAAGCCAGACAAAAATAAACCTACTGTTAATAATAAAGACAAAAATATGGTAAATATTTTATTATGTAAAAGTTTTTTAATTTTCATATAAAAAGTATTATATCATAAAATTATTTATCAACACTATTTATAGTAAAAATATGTAGTATAATAATAGTTAAGTTTACAGTTAACAGTTTGCAGAAAAAAATTTTGCCAAAGGCAAAATTTTTCGAAAAAACTGTTAACTGTCTACTGTAAACTGTAAACTTTAAAAAAATATGATAAAAAAATATACACTAAAAGATTTAACTTGGATTGATGTTTTAAAACCAACCAAAGAAGAGGTCTTAATACTTATGGAAGAATACAATATTCATCCAAATGTCGCTAACAATCTTCTTACAGAGACATTTAAACCTCTCGTAGATTTACATGATAATTTTATTTATCTTATTCTTCATTTTCCTTCTCTTAAACATTCTCATAATAATGAACCAAACCAAGAGATAGATTTTATAATAGGTAAAGATTTTATTATTACATCACGATATGAAGAAATAGATTCTTTACACAAGTTTGCAAAAGAATTTGAAACTATTGCTATTTTAGAAAAAGATAAAAACAATGAAATTCAAAATTCTAGTTATATTTTTATGTTAATGATGAAAAAAATTTACGCTTCAATAGGAGATGAATTGGACTTAATAGAAAATTCTCTCGAACAAGCAGAAGATAATATTTTTAAAGGAAAAGAAAGACAAATGGTTAAAAAACTCTCTTTCATTAGCCGAGATTTGCTTAACACAAAACAAGCTACAAACACTCACAAAGAAACATTGGAGTCATTTGCTGTTGCTGGAAAAGATTTTTTCTTAGACGATTTTAAAATTATTATAGAAGAAATAATGAATGATTATAGAAAAATAAGACACAATATTGAAGTAAACAGAGATTCTCTTATAGAATTAAGAGACACAAACAACTCTCTTCTGTCTACAAAACAAAATGAAACAATGAAAGTTTTAACTATTATGGCTTTTGTTACATTTCCTCTTTCTCTCCTTGCTTCTGTTTTTGGAATGAATACAGAAAATACACCTATTATAGGAAATATCTATGATTTTTGGGTTATTATAGGGATGATGGCTTTTCTTACTGCTATATTTTTCTTATTTTTTAAATATAAAAAGTGGCTGTAATATATAATGCGAATCCGCGAATTTATGCGAATACCACTAATTAAATTTACACGAATATTCGCATGGATTTTATTCGGGGTATTCGCATAAATTCGTGGATTCGTATTATACTAATATGCTAAAAATATTTAATACTCTTACAAAAAATAAGGAAATTTTTAAACCACTTGAAGATAGAAGGGTAGGTTTTTATCAGTGCGGACCAACTGTTTATTGGACTCAACATATAGGTAATATGCGTGCCGTTGTTATGGCGGATATAATAGACAGGACACTACTATATTTAGGCTATGATGTAAATTTTGTTCGCAATTATACCGATGTTGGACATCTAACAAGCGACTCCGACACAGGAGAAGATAAATTGGAAAAAGGAGCGAAAAGAGAAGGTTTAAGTCCTGAACAAATTGCCGACAAATATATTTCTATATATGAAAAAGATATCAAAAAATTAAATACACTCTCCCCTACTCACACACCAAAAGCTACCGAACATATAAAAGAAATAATAGATATGGTGCAGATTTTGTTGGGCAAAAAATTTGCTTACCAAACAGATTTGGCTATTTATTTTGATGTATCAAAAACCAAAGACTACACCCGTCTTTCTGGACAAAAAATTGAAGAGCAAATTATCGGTGCTGGTGCTGGAGATGTTTTTGATTCTCAAAAAAAACACCCTTCCGATTTCGCTCTTTGGTTTTTTAAAAAAGGAACACACACAAATGCTTTACAAACATGGGATTCTCCTTGGGGTGTTGGTTTCCCAGGGTGGCATATAGAATGTTCTGCTATGAGTAAAAAATATTTAGGCCCTACTCTTGATATTCATATGGGAGGTATTGAGCATATTCCTGTACATCACACAAACGAAATCGCTCAGAGCGAATCTGCAAACGGAGTAAAATTTGTAAATTATTGGATACACAACGGACACTTACAGGTAAATGGTGGCAAGATGTCAAAATCAGAAGGCACAGGATATTCTATTTCAGAAATAGAGGAAAAAGGATTTGATCCTCTTGTTTTGCGGTTTTTCTTTTTACAAGCGCATTATCGCTCAAACCAAAATTTTACTTGGGAAGCTTTGCAATCCGCTCAAAATGGTTTAGATAATCTGCATGAACAAATAGCAAAACTTAAAAAACCGTTTTTCTTCAAAGGTAAAGTTGATAAAAACTTTAAAGATGATTTTGTTTCAAAAATAGAAGACGATTTTAACACCCCCCAAGCTCTCGCCGTTGTTTTTAGTGTCTTGAAATCAAATCTTTCTGATAAAAACAAACTCGCTACTATTTTAGATTTTGACAAAGTTTTAGGTTTGAAATTGAGTGAAGTCAAAAAAATAAAAAATAAACCCGCTGAAGAATTATCAAAAGAAGTTTTGGATTTAATTAGAGAAAGAAAAATCGCCCGTGAAAACAAAGATTGGCAAAAATCGGACGAAATTCGTGACCAACTAATTTCTTTGGGATATGAAATAGAAGATACTCTTGAGGGACAAAAGGTTTATAAAAAATAAAAAATTCAAATATCTTTTTTTGGATTTATTGCTCCGAATTTTTTACCGAAAAAATCCGAAGTTCGTCGTAAACTCCTCGCAATGACGGACACCTGTCCGTCATTGCGAGGAGTGGAGCGAAGCGGAACGACGAAGCAATCCGCACTCGTCCACCCCACCCGTCATTGCGAGCGAAGCGAAGCAATCCATTGTCCGTCATTACGACGTGGATTGCTTCGCTACCGCTCGCAATGACGACGGACTCTCACTCGTCTTTTACGAGACTTTTTATGAATTTTACCAGAAAACCACCATTCCTTCGTTGTCCCCTTTTCTTCCCCACCTTAATCACTATTATCATTTTGAGGGGATAGTCTTTTTTGATAGAATACTCTTATGGTTAAAAAAACAACTACAAATAACCCAAACCTAAGGATTCCTCCACAAGACAGTGATTCTGAAAAAGCTTTGCTTGGGTCAGTTATGCTCAAAAACGATGCTCTTTTTGAAATTATAGATTTTATAAAAACAGATAGTTTTTATTCAGAAAAACACCGCCTTGTTTTTAAAGGAATGATGGATTTGTTTTCCAAAAAAGAACCAATAGACTTGATGACTCTTTCTGCAAAATTACGAGACCAAAAAATGTTAGATCAAATAGGTGGAAATACATATCTTACAGAATTAGTAAATATGGTTCCCACTTCTGCCAATATAGAATATTATGCAAAAATAGTTCACAAAAAATATATGATGCGTCGTCTGATAGAAGCTTCTGAAGAAATTTCAAATTTGGGATACAATGAAGAACACGAACTAGAAGAGTCTTTAGACAGAGCGGAAAAAAGTGTTTTTAGTATTGCTACTTCTGTTGTCGGAAGTAAGTTTGTTGAAATCAAAGATGCTCTAGGAGAAGCTTTTGAAAGACTTAATCGTTTACAAGAGTCTGGCGATCAACTAAGAGGTGTCCCTACAGGGTTTGCGAGTTTAGATAAAAAACTTTCTGGTTTTCAAAAATCAGATTTGATTATTCTTGCCGCTCGTCCTTCTATGGGAAAGACTTCCCTCGCTCTTGATATTGCTAGAAAAGTTGCGGTAAATCACAATATGCCCGTTGCTATTTTTTCTTTGGAGATGAGTTCTCAACAGCTAGTGGACAGAATGTTGGCAGCAGACTCAAAAGTAGATGCTTGGAAATTGCGAACAGGAAATCTTAATCGTGAAGAAGAATTTGGTCTGATTAGAGAGTCTCTAAACACTTTGTCTAAAGCCCCTATCTTCATAGACGATCAACCAGCAAACAATATTCTTAAAATGCGTTCTATTGCCCGAAAATTGAAACGACAGCACGGTTTAGACCTAATTATAGTAGATTACTTGCAACTTATGGCTCCCACTCAATCAAAATCTTCTGACAATGTAGTCCAGCAAGTAACAGAAATCTCTCGTTCCCTTAAACATCTAGCTCGTGAATTGGATGTGCCTGTTATTGCACTCTCACAGCTTTCTCGTGCTGTTGAATCTCGTGGAGGTCGCCCAAAACTTTCCGACCTTAGGGATTCTGGTTCTATTGAACAAGATGCTGATGTTGTTATGTTTATTCACAGAGACAGGAATGAAGACAACGAAAAATCAAATATTGCCGAAATTTTGATAGAAAAGCACAGAAACGGAGCGACAGGAAGAGTGACTTTGAATTTTGACGACAAAAAAGCGACATTTCAAGATATTGATAATAATTCGTTTGATGACTTTGCAGTTTCAGAAGCAATGAATGATTTTGATGCAGAAGAATAAAAAAAGAATTTTCAATTTACAAATTTTCAATTTTGAAACAATTTTTAATTAAATAATTAGTTAATTTTTAAACGACGAATTTTGCTTCGCAAAATTCGTCAAAGTCTAACTCATTAAAAAATTAAAATTATGCGAATACAAAAACTAACACAATTATTTTCCCGTTTCCCTGGAATCGGGCCAAGACAAGCAAAAAGATTTGTCTATTTTTTACTTACCAAAGACGATTTTTATTTGAGAGATTTGTCTGAAAATATTTTAAAACTAAAACAAGATGTAAATATTTGCCAAGATTGTCAAAGATTTTTTCAGTCAAAAAATTTAACAGTCCGGCACCCAAAAAAATGCGATATTTGCCTTGACCCAAACAGAGACGATTCTGTTTTGATGATAGTGGGTAAAGACACAGATTTGGAAAATATAGAAAAAAATAATGTTTACAATGGTAAATATTTTATTTTAGGTGGATATATTCCTATTATGAATAAAGAAAATGTTAGTTGGATTCGTTCTCACGAACTATTACATTTAGTAAAAGAAAAAACAAAATCAAGTGATTTGAAAGAAATTATTATTGCCCTTTCTCTCAACCCCGAAGGAGAAAACACTATTCATTATGTAAGACAAATATTAAATCCTTTGAAAGAAAAAAGTGATTTTATAATCACTACACTCGGTAAAGGCCTCTCCACAGGCACAGAGCTAGAATACTCCGACGATGACACGCTCAAAAACGCATTAAAAAATAGAAGCTAATTTTTATCCACATATTATTGACTTCTGCATTATTATAATGTTAATATGTATATGTGTCTGTGGGCGAAAGCCTTGTTCGGCAAAAGAATATTCTTAAGTCGAAGCCAGACACAATTAAAAAAACCGTCTTTTTTGACGGTTTTTTTAATTTTAATCTTTCATAATACTAAGAAACATGTAATTACCAGTTCCTATTTTCAAAACAATAACTCTTACAGAAACAGGGTTTCTTTTTCCGACGACTGCTACCAAAGCATAAGTTTTAGCCTTTTTAATTTTTGTGTTCTTTTTTCTATTTTCTCTAATTTCTATTTCTCTTTCATCAGAAATACCAACAGAGTTTTTGATTACAGGAACTGCGAGGGGAAATAATGTCATTTTATAAATAATTTCACAAACATCTCTAGCTGTTCCATCTGGTTTGTACAACAGGTGGTGAAAACCTCTAGCATTAAAAATTACATATTCCTTTAAAACAGGACAAAAAACTTTCTCAATATTGTTATAAGTTTCTCTTGTGCTAGTTTTCAAGATGTTGCAATATTCAATTTGATCTTTGTTATTATTATTCATATTTATTCATCCTTATTCGGCTTATCTATCGCAATTACCTCAATTTCGGCTCCTTCGCCTGTGATTCTTAAAACATCTTTGTCTATTTTTTTGAGTTCTTTTCTGGAGGTGTTGTAGTGGTTTACTACAGTTGTGAGAGATGTGCCGAGTTTGGTGTGATAATTGTCGTATGCTTTTAAATGTCCATTTAATTTCTCTACATTTTTAATGATTTCTTGAGCCGATTTTTCTATCTTAAATGCCTTAAATCCTTGCAAAATAGTGCTTAAATAAGCGACAAAAGTCGTAGGCGACACTATTATCACCTTTCTATCTCTATATGCGTATTCTATCAAGCTTTTTGTATTTACTTTGACAGAGCCGACTTCGTTTACAAGCAAATCGTAGTAAATCGCTTCGGCTGGAATATACATAATTGCAAAAGGCAATGTCCCCTCTTTTACTTTTATGTATTTTGATGTTTCGTCTATCCTCTTTTTTAAATCATTTTTAAATTCTTTTTCCAATTCTATTTTTCTGTTTTCGTCATTTTCGTTTACTATTCTGGTATAATTGTCTAATGAAAATTTTGCATCTACTGGAATAATACCGTCTTTTGTATGTATCACTGCATCTACTACATCGCCATCAGTAAAACTATATTGCATCTGAAAAGCATCTGGTGGCAAAATATTATTCAAAATTAATTCTAGCCCCGCTTCACCCAAATTTCCTCTTTGTTTTTGATTTTTCAAAACTTTTTCAAGGTTTTGAAGTTGCTCCGTCATACCAAAAACCTGTTTGTTGGTTTCTTTTACTTCTGTTATTTGTTCTGTGATGTCGCGGATTAGTTTTTGTGATTCGGAAAATTGATTTCGCACAGAATCTTGCATCAATTTTGAAGACTCCCCTATTTTTGAATCCATTGTTTCGCGCAATTTTTCTAATTGATTTTGTAAAAGCAAAAAACTCCCATCGTCTTTTTTATTGTCTTTTCCACGCACCAAAATAAACAAAAAATATGCCACTATCCCCACAGCTATTAAAAGTAGTATTATCAAAATAGTTAAAAATGTTTGCATATTTGAATTATAACATTTTTTGTTTTAAATTACGAAATAAAAAAGAGCAGGTTTCCCTGCTCTTACTCAATTTATATATCTCAAAAAATTTTTTATTTTGTCTGGAGCATTATCCAGACATTTTTCTTCGGAAAAATCTCGTAGAGATTTTTCCGGTCCAATCCGAGGAACAAATATCTCAACTCGGATTGTTTTGATAGAGATTCCAAACTCCTCTTCAATACTTTCCTCCATTATTAAAACTGACGGAAAGTTGTTTTTAAAAACAGTAAATTGTATTTTTTGAGGAAAAAATACAATTTTACAATTATCACGTGTGTACTCTTCGTGATTACTGCCTTCTATTTTTTCCCAATTTTCATCTGCCACAGCAGATGACAAAAGAGGAAAAAATAATAAAAAAGAAATTAAAAAAGTTTTCATCTTCACTCCTCTTCTTGAATTTTTTAAACAAAATTATATATACTTCCTATCTTATATTATATAATAATATATTTATTTAGTCAATAATATTTAATTTAAATACAAAAAATTTTGTTATTTCTATTAGTATCAAATTAAATATACCTATTCCAAACAAACACAATAATTCAGAATAATTAAGTGGAACCAATGAAAGTAATTTTTGAATTGGTGAAAAAAATACAGCCATTAACAAAAACAAAATACTTGCAGAAAGAGCAAATATCAAATATCTGTTTGAAAACAAATCTTCTTTCCAAATTGGTTTTTTTAATGATTTTAAAGAAAAAGAGAAGAATATTGAATCAATAGACAAAGCCACAAACATAAATGTCCTAACTTCTTCAATCGGCAAATTCATCTGTAAAAGAAGATAATAAATTACTAGTAAAAATAATCCTGTTATTATTGAGATAATAAATATCATTTTTTTAACTTGCTCGTTTAAAACATTTTTATTTCTTTCTAAGCGAGGGTTTCTCTTCATCAAATCATCTTCTTTTGGTTCAAAAACAAAAGCGAAATTCATAAAACCTTCCTCAACAATATTTGCCCAAAGAATCTGACCAGGGAGTAATGGCAAAGGAAACCCTGCTAATAAAGACCCTCCGATTAAAAATATTTCACTAAAACTAGTTGAGAGCAAATAACTCACGATTTTTTTAAGATTGTCTATTGCTCTTCTTCCTTCTTCAATTGCATGGGTAATAACAGAAAAATTACCGTCTATTAAAATCAAATCGGAGGCTTCTTTTGCTACATCTGTTCCGCTACCCATAGCAATACCTATATCTGCGCTTTGAAGTGCAGGAGCGTCGTTTATTCCGTCTCCTGTCATTGCCACCACCTCACCTTGTTTTTGTAATAATTTTGAAATTCTCAATTTTTGAGCAGGTATCATTCTAGCAAAAACCATCACGGTTTCTAACTCTTTTATCAACTCATTATCTTTCATTTTTTCTACATCATCTCCTGTCAAAACTTTTTCTCCTTTTTTAATTATACCCACATCCTCTGCTATTTTTCTAGCGGTGTTGGGGTTGTCTCCTGTAATCATTATTACTTTTGCTCCCGCTTGTTGAGCTTCTTTTATAGATTGTTTTGCATCAGAACGAATAGGATCACTAAACGCCAACAACCCCACAAAAACTAAATTGTCTGTTATTTTTTTTGGTTTTTCTGAAATGTTTTCAGAAGATGTTTTTTTGTAAGCAATAGCGGTAAACCTAATCCCCTCACTACTCTTTTCTTTTTGAATTTTTTCAAACAATTCTTTTATTTCTTCACTCATTTTTTCTTCTTTTCCATTTATAAAAAAGTAGTCCGAATTTTGTAAAAGCAATTCTGGTTTTCCACTAACTAGCAATAGATTTGTCTCTTCCTCTATATTTTTATTTAAAGAAATACTAAAACCGTTTTTAGAATCAAAACCAACAAAATCTAAACGGCTAAATTTTTTAAATAATTCTTCTTGACTCAAACCTGTTTCCAACCCAGCTAAAATAATTGCTTTTTCTAAAGGGCGTCCTCTCACAATCAATTCATCAGAATCTGTTTCTTGCTTTTCTTCAAAAAAAGCATCTGATGACAAGACTGCATATTTTAATAATTCTTTATTATCCCCATTGTCCAGGGTGTAATTTTTTGATTTAAATGTTTCGGTTGTAAATAATTCACTTAAATGCATTTTTGCTTCTGTTATTGTTCCTGTTTTGTCTGTCAAAATAACAGTTGTGCTTCCTAGTGTTTCCGCTGCTAGAAGATTACGCACCAACCCTCCTTTTTTTAATATTTCACTCATACCAACAGCTAAAACAGAGGTGACAGCAGCAGGGAGACCTTCGGGAATTACCGCCACAGCCACAGCCACAGCAATCAAAAGCATTGTTGTTATTTCTTCTCCTCTCAAAACGCCCATACCAAAAATAATAACGAGAGAAACCACTACTATTATGGTAAGAAACTTTGCAATTTTATTTATATTTTCTTTGATAGGGGTTTCTTCTTCCCCTATCTCTCTCAGGCTTTTTGCTATTTCTCCTATTTGAGTATTTTCTCCTATTTCAACAACAATTCCTTTTCCACGACCAGCTGAAACAAGCGACCCCATCCACAACATATTTGTTTGTTTTATAATTGAAAAATCTTTATTCAAAACACCTGTTGTTTTTTGAACATCCGCCCATTCTCCTGTCAAAACAGATTCGTTTATCAACAAATCCCTTTCTTCAAAAAGACGAATATCAGCTGGGACAGACATCCCGGATTCAATAATTACAATATCTCCTCGGACTAGCTCTTTTGCTAAAATAACACTCTTTTTTCCATCTCTTATCACTGTTGCAAATTTTTGTTGAGATTTGTTTATTTCTTCAAAAGCTTTTCCCGCTCTGTTTTCTTGGATAGTTCCAATAAGGGTATTTATACCGAGGGCTAAAAAAATAACTATTGCATCGGTGTATTCTTTTAAAAATAAAGTCAGAAATCCTGCTACTAATAGAATAAAAATAAGAGGGTTTTTAAATTGAGAAAATATTTTTCCAACAATCCCCCACCCTCTTTTTTTATCAAATTGATTTTTACCGTATTTTTTTTGAAGAGAAGAAATATCAGAACTTTTTAATCCTGTTTCTAGATTGGTTTTTAATTTTGTTGTAATTTTAAGGATATCTAATTGATACCAATTTTGTTTTATCATAAAACTAAGTATAAAGTTTATAAAGTTGAAAGTCTATAAAGTTTGAGTGGAAAATTTTTGTAAATTAGATTTAAGATGTAAGATTTATGATTTAAGAGTGAAAATTTGCAGAGCAAATTTTTCGTCATTTCGAGGGCTGTGACCGAAGCAATCCACACTCACTCGTCATTGCGAGGAACGAAGCAATCCAATATAAAATAAATATAATAAAAGATACCTATTTATTACATTTTGTTGTAAAATTATAATAAATTATTAAAATAACTTTGAATTTTAAATATGCTTCAACAACAAATAAAAGAAGAAATGAGAGAATCAATGAAAGCTCGTGAAGAAACAAAAACAATGGTTTTAAAAGGGCTTTTGTCCGCTTTTACAAATGAATTAGTCGCTCAAAGAAAAAAACCGAGTGAAGAATTGCCTGATGCGGATGCTTTAAATGTGATTAAAAAAGCAGTAAAACAAAGAAAAGATTCTATTGAACAATTTGAAAAAGGAGGACGAGAAGATTTAGTCTCAAAAGAAAAAGCAGAATTGGAAATTTTGAACGCATATTTACCAGAGATGATAAACAAAGAAGAAATAGAAAAAATCGCTCGTGCCAAAAAAGAAGAACTTGGTATAGATGATAAGGCAAAGATGGGTATGTTGATTGGGGCTTTGATGAAAGATTTGAAAGACAAAGCAGATGGAGGGGATGTTAAGGAAGTGGTGGAAGGACTTTTTTAAGTTTACAGTTTACAGTAGGCAGTTTATAGAAAAAACGCCGACTCGTCGGCGTTTTTTAAAATAACAAAAGAATCCCTTGATTAAGAAAACCTTAATAATTCACAAAGATCATACCAATAATCAAAAGGTTCTTTTGTTTTACTCCAATAAAAAAGACTTTCAAGAATATCCGTGCAGAATTTTTTTTCTAAAATATCTTTTTCATCAAAACCTCCTTCTTTATTTTTCTTGATTCTTTCAAGTTTTTTTCCAGAACCTGACTTAACCTCTTCACACTTATTTACAAACTCTTGCCATTTCATAATCTTCTCCTTATTAGGTTAAATTATAATCAAATCTGATGTAAAATTAGCAAACTATTTTAATAGTGTCAAGGGGCGGGTTGTCCTACAGTTACTAAATATTTTATTTGTCCTTAACTTGTGATAAATTTGGGCTCGGTCACGAATCACTAAGTCTTTTGTTCGTTTTCCGCTTTGCTACAAACTCCAAAAGCCAAAGTGTTCGCTACCCCGTCTCGCCTGTCGTTCCGTTTTTCTCCGCTTCGCTACGAAAATACTCACGACATGGCTCCGACTTTCGAGCCCGCACGAAAAGTGCGTGGGCACTTTTCTCCCTCGACACCAAATTTAAAAAACACCTTTCGGTGTTTTTTAAATTTGGTGTCGAGGGGCGGGCTTGAACCGCCGACCCTTCGCTCTTCAGGCGAATGCTCTCCCTCCTATTTCCTATCTCGCTTCGCTCGATTACGGAAATTTTTTGCTTCGCAAAAACCGGATAAAAAGCTTAAACGCTTTTTATCCAACTGAGCAAACGCTCAGTTGTTAGAGTATTCGCCTTTTTACAAATGTTTAGTAATTAACTTTGGTGTCGAGGGGCGGGCTTGAACCGCCGACCCTTCGCTCTTCAGGCGAATGCTCTACCAACTGAGCTACCTCGACATTGTTATTAAATTTTACGATGTGCTATTCTAATATTTTTTAAAATATTCCGCATTCGCCGAATGCTTCTTCGCTTCGCTACGAATAAAAGCTTAAACGCTTTCATCCAACTGAGCTACCTCGACATGTTTCAAATTGAAAATTGAAATATCAAAATGAAAAAATATTACTGACCAAGAAAATTTGAAAGAATACTTGCATCAGGTAAATTTTGGATACTATCTCCAATTTGCCCAAAACCTGAATAAACTCCTATCAACTTGTCTATCAATGGTTGAACATAATAATATGCTCCTAAAGTAATTGCAATAATAATTACCCAATAAAGAAGACGGAATGTTCTAGAAAGTTTAACATTACCCCAGAGCTTTTTTAAAAGCTCGTTATTTTCTTTGTTTATTTCCAGATCTTCTTTTATCAAATTTTCTAACTCAGGATCCATAACCAAAAGTATACCAAAAAATCTATTAAAGTAAATAATAAATTTGTTGAATTAAGTCTCTAATAATGGTATTTTTAATAAATAAGTTTTCCATCAAAGAGGATTCTTTTCCCAAAAAAAATGCCCTTGTAGTTCAATGGACTTTGAAATTTTTGTGCTCTTATAGTTAAATGGACTTTAGATTTTTTATATTTGTGCCCCTGTAGTTCAATGGATAGAACAACCCCGTCCTAAGGGGTAAATGTAGGTTCGATTCCTGCCAGGGGCACAAGTATAAAAAATTAAAAGCAATTATAAACAACCCCATCCTAAGGAATAGGAGGTGTAGGCCCGCCCCCACACCTTTTTGAAAATTAGTATTTATCTGTTTGTGTAATAATATAACTTATATATTAATAAGATTTTATTTTTAAAAAGGTGTGGGGTAAAATTCCTGCCGAGGGCACAAATAATTTAAAACAACAAAAATTAAACAAACGTAATGTAATCTAATGTAATCTAATTTAATCTAATTTAATATTGGGATTTTAAAAACGATAGTTTTTAAAATCCCAATATAATACAAAATAAAAAACAATGACCTTAAAGCATAGGTCATTGTTTTTTATTTTAAAATTAGTTTTCCAACAATTCTTCTATTTTATTTTTATCAAACCCAAATACTATTTCTCCATCAATATCAATTACGGGCACACCCATTTGTCCATCTGTTTTTTCTAACATTTCTTCTCTTTTTTCCATATCAACAGACACATCAAAATCTTCAAAATCTAAACCTTTTTCTTGAAAATAATCTTTAGCCATTAAACAATATGAGCAAGTTGGTGTTGAATAAATTGTTATTTTTTTCATATTTTTCTTATGAACGAAGTGAGTTAGAAAAAATAAACCTAAATTAAATAAAATCTTTTACTGTATTTAATATGAGTCTGTTTTTTTAAATCACCCGCATTATTAATTTTTAATTAAAAAATATTATAGCACAAAAGTGCGAGTAGCGGTAATCGAAACCGCGTCTCAACCTTGGGAAGGTCGTATTCTGCCACTAAACTATACTCGCATTAAAATTAATTTTGTTTAAATAACCCTAAAAATTTCTCCCATAAATTTGTATCTTCTTTATAAGAATAATTAGATTTTTCTTTTTCGTCTACTATCATTATCATCTGCTCTCCAGTCTTTACTAATCCAAATTTATCTCTAATTTCTTGTTCTTTTCCTTCCTCGGTATTTAATCTTTCTATTTCTAATTTTAAATTATTTTTTCTATTTTCAAGCTCATTTAACTCTTTTAAAGCGATGTTTCTATTTTCTTCTGTCATTTTTTTGTCTAAATAAGCCCCATAAACACCTTTTACAATAAACAAAAATAAAATAAATAAAAATATCAGACTTATTTTTGAATAAATTATCTTTTTAAATATTCTTTTTTCCTCAAAATCTAACATTGATTATATTTTAGCAAAAATAAAAAATATTTGATATAATGACTTTATGCTTTTTCATAAAAATACAAAAAAGGTAGTTAAAATATTTTGGGGTGTAATGGGAGCCTTGCTTATAGTAAGTATGATACTTCTTTATACACCAATATTTTTTAACTAATAATAAAAAGGCTTCGCTAACGCGAAGCCTTTTTCAATAATCACTTTTTCTTTTTGTTAGAAAAAGATTTCTTAAATAAAAACCAAGGTAATGTAATTACCATAATTATAGCAAGTACATTTCCCAGAAGGTTGGGGTTGGTTTTTGCCAGAAATCCGACAAAAATTACTAATAGTATGATTGGGATAAACCGCCCGACAAGACGACCAAGTAAACGACATCCGTGTCCAATTTGTCGACTAGCTTCTGAAAATATTTCTCCTGAAACAGCACCTACTATTCCTGCTCCCAAAATAACCCCGGTACCAACATTATCAGCACGATTAAACAGTAATCCAATTACCACAAAAAATCCTGTGATTACCCAACCAACTGGTATTTTGTATAACTTCCATCTTCTAAATCTTACACTATAACGAAGTAATCCAGAAAAAATACCTGTCAAAATTGCAAAAAAATATAAGTAATTCATAACACCCTTGCCTCCCAATTAAATTTTAGAACTAATTATTTTTTAACTTATCTTTATATATTATATCACAAAATAACAACAGAAGTCAAATCACACAACTATATTTACCAATCTATTTTTTACATAGATTATTTTTTTAGGCTCGTTTTCCCCTACCCATTTTTTGACCACCTCATCTTGTAGAGCAAGATTTTTAATTTCTTCTTCACTTAGACAATCTTCAATCTCTATTTCTGAACGCACTTTTCCGTTTACTTGCAAGGCAATTGTGTGAGTATTATCTTTTGTTAGATTTTCGTCATATTCTGGCCATTTTTCGTTTTGAATCAAACTATCGTTTCCAAGTTGTTCCCAAAGCTCTTGTGTAATGTGTGGAGCAAAAGGTGAAAGTAATTTCAAAAAAGCCTGATAGTCTTCCTTTTCAATTTCTTTAATCTTTTCTATTTCATTAGCCAAAATCATCATTGAGCTAACCGCTGTATTATATCGAAGATTCTCAATATCATTTGTAACTTTTTTAATTGTTTTGTGTAGTATATTTTTTACAGAATTTTTCTGCGTGTGTTCCGCATAGTTCCGCGTCAGTTCCGCATTTACTCTTATTCTCCAAACCTTTTCCAAAAATCTATAAACTCCCACAATATTATCTTCATTCCAAATCACTTCATCTTCCAAAGGTGCAGCAAAAAGCATATAAGCACGAACACTATCAGCCCCAAATCTCTCTACCATCTCGTCTGGATTTACTACATTTCCTTTAGACTTGCTCATTTTTTTACCCTTTGCATCAAGCACCATTCCTTGATGTCGCAATTTCAAAAACGGTTCATCAAAATCAAGTAAACCAATTTTATACATCGCTTTTGTAAAGAAACGAGCAAAAAGCAAGTGCATATAAGTATGCTCTGCTCCACCAATATACAAATCTACCGGTAACCATTTTTTACGAGCTTCCGAACAAAAATCGGAATCATTGTGAACATCAGGGTATCTCAAAAAATACCAAGAAGAATCCACAAAAGTATCCATTGTGTCGTACTCAGGAATCCAACCAATACCAAAAATCTTTTCAACTCTTTCTTTTAATTCCTTTGATTCAGACAAAGGCGAAACACCAGTTGGTTTAAAATCAACATCAGTCGGTAAAGTCCAAGGCAAATATTCTTCGGGAACAATTTTTGCTTCACCTTCGGGAGAATAAACAATAGGAATAGGACATCCCCAATATCTCTGACGAGAAATTGACCAATCTCGTAAACGATAATTTGATGTCATTTTCCCCCCTACAAATTCAGTAATTTCTTTTTTTGCTTCCTCTGAATCTAGTCCTGTAAATTGAACCGAATTTATTAAGAAACCTTCGCCAATATAAGGATTGAAAAGTTTGTTTTTTAAATAACCAAGAAGATTGTTTTTGTTTTCAATTGAGCTACCAGAAACACTAAAGTCTTTTGGAGAAATTACTTCTTTATTAGGCAAACCATATTTCTTCGCAAACTCAAAATCTCTTTCATCATGCGCTGGCACCGCCATAATTGCCCCTGTTCCATATCCACCCAAAACATAATCTGCAATAAAAACAGGGATTTCTTCTTGGTTGGCTGGATTGATAGCCATAATACCCTCAAGCTTTACCCCGGTTTTCTCTTTGCCCTCCATTCTGTCTAATTCTGTCTTGTTTTGAGTTTGAATTATATATTTTTCTACTTCACCCCAGTTTGTAATTTGGTCTTTTAATTCAGTAACCAATTTGTGTTCAGGAGCAAGCACCATATAAGTAGCACCAAACAAAGTATCTGGACGAGTTGTAAAAACTTCGATTTCAGTTTTTAGTTTTGAGTTTTTAGTTTTTAGAATTTCTTCAAGAAGTTCTGTAAATTCATTTGTTCCTATATCCCCCTCGCAATAATGCCCGTGATTTTCAAGACTGATAACTTTTGCATTTAATTTTTCAGCAAAATCTTTTGCAGATTTTATACCAATCTCATCTTCATCGTTGGATGTAAAAATAATAATATTTTCAACTCTATCTTTTATAGTTTCATCAATATCAAAAGTATAAAAATCTGATTTTCTTTTTATATCTTCTTCAAGTTCTTGCCACGGAGCAATCATTATTAAAGACTTAACTTTTTGTTTTGTTTCGCCCAACCATCTCAACAAAAAAGAAGTTCCGCAACTATGCCCAATCAAAACAGAGTTTTCATTTACATCTAATTTCTCAAATTCTTTCTTATGATCTTCGTAAGACGGACACCAAGGGTGTGGCATCAGAGGAAACTCTACTTTAATTTCTCTTTTTTCTAACTCGTTTTTAATCCAAGGTTGCCAATGTTTGTCATAAGTTCTTGTTTCTGGATTCATTGCTTTTTCTTCATTCCCAGGACAGCCATGAATCATAATTACATTTGAAATTTGTGTTTTGTGTTTTGTTTGGTAATCTTTGGAATTTGTGTTTTGTGTTTTTTCTTTCTGGATTGCTTCGCTACCGCTCGCAATGACGAGTGGAAACTTTATTTTCGCTCCCTCGCTCTTCCCTATCCAATTCTTTTGATTCTTCTTCGTATGTTCTGGCCAATCTACTTTGTCTAAACCATCTATCAAATCATCAGCAAAATCTGTGATTTTGAAAAACCACCCTGGGATTTCTTTTTGTACAATTTCTGTTCCACATCTCTCACATTCCCCACCCACTACTTGCTCGTTTGCAATCACAGTCTGGCAAGACGAACACCAATTTGCTTTTTGCGTTCTTTTATAAACTAAATTATTTTTATAAAACTGACTAAAAATCCACTGCGTCCATTTATAATATTTTGGATCAGAAGTTACCGCTTGTTCATCAAAATCATAATTCAAACCCAAAGATTTCATTTGTTTTATATAGGTAGCAATATTTTTTTCGGTAGTTTGGGCTGGATGAACCCCTGTCTTTATAGCAAAATTTTCCGCTGGCAAACCAAAAGCATCAAATCCCTGCGGATGCAAAACATTAAAACCCTGCATCTTTTTAAAACGGTAAAAAACATCACTAGCGGTATAACTTTCTGTATGTCCCATATGAAGTCCATCCCCTGATGGATACGGAAACATATCCAACATATAGAATTTGTTTTTAGTGTCGTCTTTGTCTATTTTGGCGACATTTTTATCCGCCCAAATCTTTTGCCATTTACTCTCAATTTGACGATGATCGTATTTTCTATTTTCTTCGCCCTCCGTAGCTTTAGCAAAGGAAGGTTTGTGTTTATATTTTTCCATGTTTATATATATTACAATAAAAAAACAAAAATCGCCAAAGGCGATTTTTGTTTTACTTTATAAACTTTTAACTTTAAAAACTTTATAAACTATTTTTTATTTAAACTTCTTTATTCCAAGCCAGATAAGAGTAGCCAAAGCAACTCCTAAAATTGCAACCTGCAAATATTCACTCGCATATTGCCAATATCTGATAGAAGCGACAATAAAACTAAGCACACCACCCAGAGAAAGCCCCATAGATACTACCTCAACACTCGCAATAAAAAAGCTAATGATTATTGAAATTACTCCCAATCCTATCAAAGTCATAAATACATTTTTCTCATAGTTCTTCTGTGCGTCTTGAAAATCGTTTTGGCACACAAAATTTAGATTACAATAACCTTCTTCTACGAGAGCTGGTTTCTCTACATAAACTTCTCTAGGATAAATATTTTCATTCCATTGTCCCCCTTTTTCCAAACAAGCTTCTTTAGTATCTATCTTTTCAATTACCTGTTGCTCCTTGCAAAAATTGTCCCATTGAGGAGCTTTGTAAATCACTTTCAAAGCATAAGCAAAGAAAAGATTTAACACGATTATAATCCCTAAAACAAGAGACCATTTTAAAATTTTGTTTTCTATCATATTTTTATATAATGCGAATCCGCGAATTTACACGAATACCCCGAATCAAATCCATGCGAATATTCGCATAAAATTAATTAGCGGTATTTGTGTGCATTCGTGGATTCGCATTTACTTAATTAATAATACTCTTTTAATAATTAAAACATTTTTTACTTTTTGTTAACAAAATTTGAATACCCTTTTATTGCTTCCAAAACTTCTGTGGGTATCATCCAAATAGTTGTGTTTGATTGATCTGAACTAAGATCATTGATTGCTTGTAATGTTCTCAAATGCATTGCTCCTGGTGTTTCAGAAAGCGTCTTAGCTGCCAAAGCCAGATTAGTCGCAGCAATTCTGTCTCCGTCAGCTTTAATAATCACAGCTCTTTTTTCTCTTTCTGCTTCCGCTTCTTTTGAAATTGTCCTTTTTAGATTTTCTGGAATAATGACATCTTTCAACTCAACTGATTCAATATCAATCCCCCACGGGTCTGTAAGAGTATCAACCCTCTCTTTAATTTGTAGCGCAATTTCAGCTCTTTTTTGCAACAAATCATCAAGACTTCTCTCCCCAACAAAGTTTCTCATTGTGGTTTGGGCAACCTGCGAAGTAGCATAATAATAATCTTCAACTTCTAAAATAGCTTTTGAAGCATCTACTATTTTGTAATAAACAACAGCATTTATTCTTACAGGAATATTATCTTTTGTGATTACTTCTTGATCGGGTACATCTACTGCTTTTGTTCTGATATCAATTTTTGTCATTGATTGAAAAATAGGAATTATCAATCTCCACCCCGGGTTTTTTATTTCAGTAAATTTTCCCAAAGTAAACATCACCCCTCTCTCATACTGATTTACCTGACGGATAAAAATTACCAGCAAAATTATTATTGCGGGAAGATATGAAATGAATCCCCAAAAGCTAAAAATGGACATAATATTTTTAGAAATAACAAAAACACAAATTTCAAATTCCAAACAAATTCAAAACAACAATGTCTAAAATTCAAAAAATGATTTATTATTTTTTTAAATTAATTTTTAATAACTTAATTATATAAAAATATTGAGAAATAAAAAAGCCCCCAACTAAATAAATGTTGTGGGCTTTAACAAAAAGATAGCTCGGGACGTAGTATTGATAATTGTGTCCATCTGCAACAGTACGAGACAATTATCGCTCACGGCGGTGTTTTTCGTCACAGGCATCTCTTTTTGTTCCTAAAATAGTATCACAAAATAAATAATAGTTAATAATCACATTCGGCTATGCAATAGCCGTGGTTGAGCCGTAATTTATTAATAATTTAAAAAACTTATAAGCAGTTCCTGTAAGTTTTTTAAATTTTAAATTCGATTACATCTCCGTCCTTTACTATATACTCCTTCCCCTCTATTCTTAACAAACCTTTATCTCTCGCTTCTGCTCTAGAACCAGCCGAAATCAAATCTTTCCAGTTTATAACATCGGCTTTGATAAATTTGTCTTTAAAATCTGTATGAATTGCTGTCCCAGCCATTGGAGCCGTCCAACCTTTGCCTATTGTCCAAGCACGAGTTTCTTCTACTCCTGTAGTAAAATATGTTATTAAATCAAGCAACTCATACCCAGCCCGAATAAGTCCGTCTATGTCGTCGGCCGAACCTCCAAGTGTTTGTTTAAACTCTTCTTTTTCATCGGGAGAAAAATCTTGCAATTCATGTTCTACTTGTGCATCTACTTTTACATATTTAGCTCCTGTTTCTTCAAAAAACTTTATCAGTTCGTCGTATCGCTCGTCTTCTTTTTCGTCCAGATTATGTCCACCTTGTTTTTTATTTAAAATATACAAAATTGGTTTCATTGTCAGCAAGTGCAAACCTTTTACAATTTTCAATTCTTCTTCACTCAAATCTACACTGGAAGCAAATTTTCCTCCGTCCAATACTTTTTCTATTTTTTGCAAAATAGTTTTTTCTGCGACCGCATTTTTATCATTTCTCTTTACATCTTTTTCTATATTACCCAATCTTTTTATAACAGTTTGAAAATCCGCCATTATCAATTCTAGATTGATAACTTCTACATCGTCCATCGGGTCTATTTTTCCTTCCACATGAATAATTTTATCGTCTTCAAAGATACGCACCATTTCAGCAATAGCATCTACCTCACGGATATTTGCAAGAAATTTATTCCCCAAACCTTCTCCAGAGTGAGCCCCTTTTACAAGTCCTGCAATATCTACGAATTCAATCGCAGCCGGAATAGTCTTTTTTGTTTGAGAAAATTCTGCCAATTCATCAAGACGACTGTCTGGCACAGAAACAACACCCACAGAAGGGTCTATGGTGCAAAACGGATAATTTTCCGCATCTACTGATTTTTTGGTCAAAGCATTGAATAATGTAGATTTTCCTACATTGGGCAAGCCGACGATTCCTATAGATAACATAAAATTAGATTTAGGATTTATGAATTAAGATTTAAGAATAATAGCGTTTTTTGAGTTAAAACACAACAAACAAACTCGTTACCGAGAGGACGACATGGATATATTGCTCCGAATTTTCTACGAAAATCCGAAGTTCGCTTCGCTCTCAATGACGACGATGACGGACGATGGATTGCATCAAAGTTCCGCTTCGCTCCACTCCTCGCAATGACGAACCTTAGTTCGTGCTTTGCACAACGACCAATGACGAATTTTGCGAAGCAAAATTCGTCAACGAACAGCTTTCCAGCTGTTCGTCATTGCGAGCGAAGCAAAGCAATCCACGTCGTCTCACCCGTCATTGCGAGAGCGAAGCCCGAAGCAATCCATGTCGTCACCCGTTCGTCATTGCGAGCGAAGCGAAGCAATCCAGAAAATATTAAGGATTTTTACTTTTACGACTTAATAATAGCTCCCTCTACGAATTTTTACATAACCCCGATTACTTGACTTAGTGTTTAAGTTATGATATATTAATAAAAACCTATAAATATATGTTATATTTATGTGGTTGTTTTTTTAGATATCTAAAAAAACAAAATTCACGGAGTTGACGGAGCGAAACCGTTATTTATGGAAAAACAAAAATTAAGGTTTATGCAAGGGTTGGCTTTGATTCCTTTTTTTACAGGGATCTCCCCTCTTGCGATGTTATCTCAGATAAACATCTTTTCTCAAGAAGTAGAAATGCCGGTTTATTCTATTAAAGAAGAACGTGCCGACAAGATAGATGCTTATTTCGCAAAACGAAATATGCCTCTTGAAGGATATGGTGCAAAAATGATAGAAGAAGCTGAAAAAAATGATATTGATTGGAGATTAATTCCTGCGATTGCTATCAAAGAATCTACAGGTGGAAAATTTGCTTGTGATTACAACCCTTTTGGTTGGAACTCATGTAAAGTAGATTTTGAATCTTGGGACGAAGCGATAGAGATAGTTGCCTACAATCTTGGAGGAAACAATCCATCTACCGCAAAATATTATAAAAACAAAACAGTCGAAGAAATACTTTATCACTACAACGGTTCTGTCATTCCAACTTATACAGGAGAAATCCTAGAGTTTATGGAATTGATAGAAAAAACAAAACCAGTAGTATCCGATTCATCTGAATCAGAAAAAGTATAGAAACAAAAAACTCACAGGCTTGAACTGTACCCCAAAAAGTGGACACGAAATAAAAAACTACTTTTTGGCTAAAAGATGATTTCTGTATTGAACAGGAGTCATCTTTTTTAGTTTACATTGATGTCTTGTATTATTGTAATTATATATATATTTTGAAATTAAATCTCTTAATTCTTCAAAACTTCTACATTCTTTGTAATCAACATCATCTTTCATATGTCCGAAGAATGATTCAATCGGAGCATTATCTATACAATTACCTTTTCTTGACATAGATTGTATCATACCTAAATCTTTAATTATTTTAATGTAAGCAGGGTTTGTGTAGTGAAAACCTTGATCAGAATGGATTAAAACATTTTCAAATGATCCGATGTCTGTATTTTCTTTCATATATTCAACTGTGTTCAGCACCAGACACATATCAATATGACGAGACAATTCCCAAGCAACTATTTCTCTACTCGCAATATCTTTAATAACAGAAAGATAAGCCAAACCTCCTTTGTAAAAGAAGTATGATATATCGGTTGAAAAGAATTTGTAAGGACTTGGTTGATTAAATTCTCTATCCAGCTTGTTCTCAAAGGTTCTATGTTCTTGTGTTTTCTTCATAATCGCTTTATATGGATTTCTTCTGCGTATTTTACAAACCAAACCATATTTTTTCATAATTCTAATTATCTTTTTATGATTCATTATTATGTTTTTATCTTTTAATTCCATTTGTATTGTTTTAAAACCGGCTTTGTTTTTCTTGCTTTCAAATATTTCTTTGATAACAAGATAATCTTTGTAATCTTTGTCTTGTTTATTTGAAGTTTCTAACCATTTGTAATATCCACTTTTTGATACCCGAGTAATATCAATTAGTATTGTGACAGAGATATTTTTATTTTTATTAACAACTTCTTTAATAATTTTGTATTTATCTTTTGATTTTAATAATTTCTTTTTGCTCGGAGTTTCTTTAAAAAATCGTTTTCCGCTTTTAGGTACACAACCGTTGCTTCTAATCTTTCCATTTTATCTTTATCTGATTTGTCTTTGATTTTTCTTGGTCTTCCTCCACCTTTTGCTTTCCCCCTGTTTTCTGAATTTAAAGCATTGACTCCTTTGTTTTGAAATACTTTTCTCCACTCAGACAAAAGATGACGAGGATTTCCTTTACCAATTATATCTAAATCAAAACCTGCTTGTTCAAATATTTCATTCGGCATCATATATTCATCATAATATTGTTTAACTGCTTTTATTTTGAAATCCTTATTGTATGTAATTGATTTTTCACTACATTTTTCAACATTTTTGTTTTTGGATAACTCCTCTATTTGTTCTTTTGTAAATATTCTTTTGCTCATATTTTTATATTAATTGTTAATTGATAATATTGTATACGAAATACAAAAAAGCGGACACTTTCGTGTCCACTTTTTGGGGTACAGTTCAGCTCGGCCTGTGAGTTTTTTGTTTTACATCAAATTTTTTAATTCATTCTGGTACTTTTGCATCACCTCCATACTTGCCGCCATTTGATCTTTTCCCCCTTTTACTTTTTCTTGTATCTCCAGACCTATTTTTTGAAATAGTTCTGGATTTTTTTCTACTATTTCTAATATTCTATCTACTTCCTGCTCAGGCACACCTTTCATCTGAGACTTGAGCATTTTTTTCATCAACATTGATTTTAATCCCATAGTATATTTTTAAGTTTACCCCCACACCTTTTAAAAACAATATATATTTTAAACACCACCTATTTTTTAGAATAATATTTTAAAAGGTGTGGGGGTTTATAGTTTACAGTAGACAATTTACAGAAACTAAAAACTTATTTTAAAATTATTTTTAATTCTTAGATTTTAACACAAAATAAAAAACCGTACAAAAACGGATTTTTTCTCTACCAAATGGAAAGGGCTCCCGAAGGAACCCTCTCCAGTGTACTTGCTAGAAATATGGGCAAACCAACAAATCTAACAAGTACATTTATTATAATAATATATTTTTGTATCAATTCAACCAAAAATGTGGATAACTCAAAATGAAAAAAGCCGAACTCCGAAGAGAACGACTTTTTTCATGTAATTATCAATTAGCAAGCTAATCAATAATTACTCCTATATAATATCAATTTTAAAAAACAATGCAATAGTAATTTTCGTTATACAATATTTTTTTAAATTAGTAAATTGCATTCTTTATACTATTTTATTTTTTTAAAATCTAAAGCTTTGCAATGACAGGTGCACAACTCTTGATTTATTACTCCGGATTTTTCCGAAAAATACGAAGTTTACTTCGTTCGTAATAAAAAATTTGTTGTTGATTTTTAAAAAAAAATATATTACAATAATAATGCTGAAATTTTATAAGGGCCAGTAGCTCAGTTGGCTAGAGCGCCTCATTTGCACTGAGGAGGTCGGGGGTTCGATTCCTCTCTGGTCCACAAAATCTTAAGTCCCAAAGCGATTAGCTTTGGGGCTTTTGATTTTGTAGGGACAAAGAGGAATCGAAACGAGCGAAGTTTATTTTTCGTAGCGAAGCGAAGAAAAATCTGAGCGAGCGAGGCTACGAGTTCTTAATATTTTGAAGTCCGTAGGACGAACAAAATATTTAGAACTGGGAGCCGATTCCTCTCTGGTCTCACAAAAACTTAAGCCCCGATGTGAAAACATCGGGGCTATGGATTATAAAAATTATTCTTCAATAATTGTACTATCTTCTTCCAAATCAAGAACTTGAGAAGTCTGAGTTTTACTCATTCCAGCAAAAGGAGAATAACCGTCTTCCAAATTCTCCAGAATATCCTTTATTTCCTTATTATCAGGATTTAAAGAAACCAAATCTTTAAACTGCAATATTGCATCGTTTACTCTATTTAAATAATAATAGTTTAATCCAAGATAATATTTAGCATTAGAATAATCAGGTTTCAAAATAACAGCATTCTCTAAAACAGACACCGCATTTTCATAATCTTTGTTATTAAATTGCAATAATCCTAAGCTAAGCATCAAAGAAGGATTTTTAGGATTTAAATTCACAGCCCTAATATATGCATCCATTGCCTGATTATAAGCTCCTTGAACACCAAACAAAACAACACTTTCATAAACTCTTCCTGCTGACACCCAGTTTTGATAATTTGTTTTATCAATTTCTATCGCTTTTTGAGAATTTGTGACAGCCTCATTTAATAAAACCTGAAATTGTTTTGATAATTCTTCTTCAGAAAAATCTTTGTTTATTAACAACTCTTGTAATTTTATAAGATTTATTTCTGACAAAAATCTATAATAAGAATCGTTTTTTGATAAATTAATTGCTTTAATTATTTTTTGTTCTGTCTTTTCAATTCCCCCCTCTTCATTTATTTCCATAAGTCCTTTTTGGGAATAGGTCGCCGCCATAAATTTTTGAGAAATAAAGAAACCCCCTACCACAAAAGCAATCATCATAAAAATCAAAACTAAAACTAAAATAAAATCAGTTCTTTGGTTTTTATTAAAAGAAATTTGTTTTACATCTATTGCTTTATTTTGAATCAACAAAGACAACAAAACTCCTGTGAATATAAATGTCAAAGCGGTAATTACATGAGTAGGAATATAAATAATTGAGAACAACCACAAATAAACCGTTGATAAAAACGAAAGTGGCAACAAATACCCGTCTATTTTGTTTTTTGATGGAATAAATATAAATTTAAATCCAGTGTAAAATAACAAACCAATAAACAATATCCATAAAATAAAACCTATTAAACCAACCGACACCAAAGAAGAATATATTGTACTTACTCCTACATTGAAATCAGAATTCCAAAAAGCAGTATAATTAACAGAAATAGGTTTATGGATTAACCATTGATTAACAAATTGATTAGGTCCAGCCCCAAAAAAAGCTTCTTTTGTTTTTAATGTTCCTTTTACAACATCACTTGTTCCGGCCCATGATGGTCTTACTTCACTGCTAGAGATTTCAAAAAAATTGGATAAACCAATCCCAATATTATTGTTACCTAAAATAAATACAATAGCCATCAAAACAATCAACAAAGAAACAACTGGGAATTTATTAGATTTTAAAACTCTAGAAACATTTTCATTAAATTTATTTGAAGAAATAACATAAGAAATCAAAACAAAAGAAAATAAACCTAAAACAATCCACACCGCACTAAAATTTATTAAAGCTATAAAAAATAGAGAAATAACTAAAGAAATATATCCGAATATTTTGACAAATTTACTATTGTTTACAAATTCTATTATTAATAAAGACAACATTGCAATCAATCCATAAAAAATTGAAAGCTCATTCCATTTTCCTATTAGATTGGAGGTTGGTTCAGTAAATACACCAAGCGATAGAAAATCAGTCCCTGTAAAAAGTCTTACTATTTGAAATACAGATAAAAGCAGAAAGGAAATGAAAAAACTAAAAAATAAATAGTATATCCTTTCTTTTGTTTCCAATATTTTTGTTGTCAAAAACATCAACAAAAACAAAAACAAAACAAAGACAAAGGTGTCTAATTCATATCCTTGCCCTATAAAAGATCTCATTATTGATCCAGAAATTAATGCGGACAATAAATAAACCATGGGAATAACTCCCCCTATTATTAGAATAGGGTTAGTTGTTATTGGAAATTTTCCATCTTTTAGGCGATTAATTATCCAAAAAACAGATAATAAAATAGTGGTTAGAGAAATCAATATAGCTTTACTGAAAAAAAAAGGGAATGCAGGAAAAGGAATGAAAAACAAAGGAAGTAAAACTACAAAACCCACCAAAATAATAAAGGATAATTTATTGTTTGGTTTTTCTTTGTCTTTAATTTGAGCAGAATCTACTACATCTGAATAAATTTTTTGCATATTGATTTTTTTATTTTTAAAACTAAACTAATAATAAATTTATATTTTTATAACTCAAATAATATTATAATAGAAAATCAATTTTACTACAATGTTAATAAAAGTTGAGTGCCTGAACTATATCCCATTTAGAACTCGTGACCTCGCTCGCTCGTATTTTTCCTTCGCTACGCTACGGAAAAATATACTTCGCTCGTTTCAAGTCCTCTCCTCGGCTACAAAATCAAAAGTCCCAAAGCTATTGCTTTGGAACTTAAGATTTTGTGCCGAGGAGAGGACTTGAACCTCCATGGGTTGCCCCGCTAGCTCCTAAGGCTAGTGCGTCTACCAATTTCGCCACCTCGGCATGTTTCAAATTTAAAATATAAATCCCTACCTCTTTTCTTTCAGAAAAGAGGTAGGTCAAAATGAAAAATTTGATTTCATATATAATAACAAAATTAATATACAAATTCAACAAAAAATCACAGTTTTTAAAAACTGTGATTTTTTGTTTTTGTATGTTTAATTCAAGAATACATTTTGTAATGGGGTTGTCGATATTCCAAAGGTGTTCAAAAAAATTTCTATTATTCCAATTACTGATATCATTATCAGTATTCCGACTATCCCCCATATCATATGTTGTTGTCCTTGATCTCGTGCCGTCGGACTATCTGATTTCCAAATAAACTCTACCACTCCCCAAAGAAATACAATTGTAGCAACAGCAAACAGAAAACCGATAATGGGATAAACAATGTGATTATTTATGTTTTTTACTAGTTGTATTACCTTTTCAGACATTTAAAATAAAATTAATTTTATTGAGTAGGAAGAGTTGGAATAGGTTGTGCTGTTGTGTCTAGATTAAATGTATCACTCAACAAGTTTACAAGACCCCATACAGACACCATCACAAACAAACCAATAACACCCCAAATCATCATATCTTTCCCATCCTCTTTTTTATCCCCAACAGACCACATATACACAGCCAAACCATAAAGGAAAAACAAAACTGCGGCTGAAATAACTACTGGAACCAAAAGATTAATTAAGCCACCGACTGTAGCGATAACATCCGCCAAACCAGCAGCCAAAGCTATTGCTGGTGTTAAAAGCATTGTGCTTCCTAAAATAATATACTTTTTCATAATATTTTTTATTATTTATAATAATTTTTAATTAATAATTTTATTATTATTTATATATATAATACCATTACCTCAAAAAAACAAAAGGTATCTAAGTTGTGGATAATGTTTTGCTGTTTATTGCAATATATCAAAAATACCTCCTGTCTCTATACCTTTAAAATAAACTTCTGTTTGGTAGCTTCCTGTGTCAAAAAAAGTGTTTCTTAAAATTTGAATTAAACCAAGAAAAGAAACCATTACAAAAATTCCTATTATTCCCCAAAACATAAACTGTTTACCTTTTGCTCTTTCTGTTTCACTCGCTCCTTTCCAAATATACATAGCAATCCCTACCAAAAAAGCTAAAATTGCCAAAGATATTAAAATGGGTATTACCAAAGAAAAAAGATTCATAAAAACACCTAAGAAAGATTTAAAATCCTGAGGAGCAGCTAAAACAACAAAAGGTGCAAAAGGAAAAATTGCAATAAACAATAAGAAATATTTTTTAATTTTTGATTTCATTGGATTTTAAAGTTTTTATGAATAAAAACAGATTTAAGAATTATGATTTAGGATTTAAGAAACGAATTTGCTTCGCAAATTCGTTAACGGAAAAGCTTTACTTTTCCGTCATTGCGACCCGCCCAGGGCGGGGAAGCAATCCAGGAAATTCGTAATTCTCAACAATTCAAATTATATAAAAACATTTCTGGATATATTGCTCCGAATTTTCTACAAAAATCCGAAGTTCGTGCCTCGCAATGACGGAAAATTTGCGAAGCAAATTTTCCGTTAAAGAATTTTTGGCTTTGCCAAAAATTCATCATTCGTAATATTCGTAGTATTCGGATATTATTCGTAATATTCGGATTATATTTTTAAATCTTGATTTCATTATACCAAATATAAAAAAACCGGAAATGCAAAACTGTGCATTTCCGGTTTGGGAGATTTCTCTCCAAAAAATTAATGAGAATTTCTGTTTACCGCTCCACAGAAACCATTAAAGGTATCTGGATTGGAACGACACTTCTCCGAAAGAGGTCTTTTGTCATATTGCGACTCAACTCCTTCATAATGTTGTGTTCCATAAGAAGAATGGCTTCTTTCCCAAACTCTTCTTTCAGGGTAAACAAGAACTCCTCCTCCAACAGAAACTTTCAAACCAGGCACCCGCACAACATCACTTGTTCTTACATCTGGTGTAGCAATGTGCCGAGCAGAGCCTGTTATTTCTGCTTCTGCTTCTCGTCTCTCCTTTATCTTCTTAACCCGAGCCAGATGCTCAGTAAACTGTGCATCTGTCATCCTATTAATTTCTGCATCTGAGAGAGTGCCATAATTATTACGACTGGCACAACCACCAAACAAAAAAGAAACTGCTACCAAAACAACCATTACAACCAAATTTAAAGTCTTCATAATTCCCTCCTTAGGAATATATTTTTATAAACAAAAATTTCTTTTTTATACTGGATTGCTTCGGGCTTCGCCCTCGCAATGACGGACAGGCGTCCGTCATTGCGCAACGACCAATGACGAACACCTGTCCGTCGTCATTGCGAACGAAGTGAAGCAATCCATGTACCAACGATAACTTATTCTCTAATGTAATTATATCAAAAAATAATCATATTTGTCAAGTATATCATTTGACAAACTCATTTATATTTTGTATATTAAAGACAGAAAATAACACAGTTTTGGGGAATAATCCCCTATTGAAAAGTTTATATTGGAGGAATTGAAATGAAAGAAATCATACTTAGCGAGAAGCACAGAATAGCATCACTAATTATGGCAATAATCATTGGGGTTATACTAGGAATAATAATAGACATATTTTTCCCATGGAGATTTTTTGGTGGGGAGAGTATGTTATTGTCCTTCTTAATGATAATCGCTATGGCGATTATCTTCCCAAGGTTTGTAAAAAAAGAAGTGCCTAAAAGATATTTGGCTACCTTAACTTTCTTAGAAAAAAGGTATCCAATATTTTTAGGGGAAGGAATTTGGTATCTTATCATCCCGGGAATTTTAAATACCGAAGACGAAGATATCAGAGAAATGACTCTTGGGAAAGAAAATGACAAATATGTTGAGGCAAAATCTCACTCAATGGATAGAGTGGAAATGTCGGTCTCTTGGAGTAGTCAACTCCAAATAATTAACCCTATAAAATGGTTTAACACTCAGGAACCGAAAGAAGCTGTTGTAAATAAGTTTCTTTCGCAATTAAGAATTGCTACCAGCCTTTTTGTTTCAACGGATTTAATTTTGTTGAAAGGGGTTGTAGCAGGATTATTTTTTGGTAAGACTTATATTGTTTTTCGTTTACCTGGGGGGTATCTCCTTCGGGATAGAAATGGAAATATAATAGCCGAAGAAATAATTACGGGAGACAAAGATACTGCTATTTCCAAATTAATGGAAAAAGTGACTGCTATCAAGAATCCTTTTGAAGATGCTGGCGGACAAATTTTTAATCCACAAAAAGATGTAAAAGAAGAACTTGTGGAAATTATCCCGCCAAGTGTTTTTAATCACGAAGATCTTAACCACGAGGCTTTGAGGATTGGTGCCGAAATTCAAGCACCAGCTATCAAAGATATTACCCCGCCACCTAAGATAAGTGATGCTTGGGAGGAATCCGAAATAGAAAGAGCTCAGAAAAAGGCCCGTGAAAGAGAAAATGAAGCTCATATGAGTATCGCTCTGATGCTTATGGGTAAAAAAGAAGGTGGGGACAGAGGCAACTGGTCTGATAAGGAATGGGAACGATTTCAACAGTTAATGGCTGTTGTTAGGGCCCAAGAAAAAAACAACGAAAAAATTGTTAGGATCATCGGAGAAGGTGATATTGGGGACAAAATCATAGCTGCGGCAGATATAATGAGGGAGAAAAAATGAAAAAATTCAAAATTACCAATTATATATTGGTAGCAATCGCGGTGGTTTTTTTGTTTCATTTAGGTAAAAATTTTTTACCTAAATCATCGTCATCAGGGGATGAAAAAACGGTGGTAAAAAAACAAAAACAGGACACTGTCCTTTATACTAGACAATTCATTATAGAGGACGGTGGTTTTTACACCAAAAAACCATTTGTTATTCGCAAAGGTAAGTTTTTGGACAAACCTATTGCGATACGAGGAATGGCGAAAGTCTACTACATCATTCCCGAAGATGAAATCAATCATCTTCTTTGGGTAAAGATGGCACCGACTGAAAAAGGATTGAAAAATGCTGTTCCTAAACAAATGACGGTGAACAAATTTAATAGCTTTTCCAGTCTCAATTGTTATTTTAATTTTATCATTCCTCCAGATAGTCCTGAAAAAGAAATTGTTTTTAATTTGTTTGTGAAAAACAAAACTTAACCAGAGACTTCAACTTAAACTGAAAAGCGAAACGGTAAACCGTTTCGCTTTTTTTATTTCTGGATTTATTGCTCCGAATTTTTTAATTCTGGATTGCTTCGTCGTTGTGCGGAAAATTTAAAATACTGAAAAGCTTTACTTTTCAGTATTTTAAATTTTCCGCACAACTCCTCGCAATGACGGAAAAGCGAAGCTTTTCCGTTAACGAACGGATTTCGGCTGTTCGTCATTGCGAGGAACGAAGCAATCCAGAGGAAATTCGTCCCTTAAATCTTAAATCTAATTTAAAATTCTAATTTATTATTCCTGTTCCTAATTGCTCTATCGTGCCTTTTACTATTTCTGCTAGTAAATTTGCTCCAAGTAAAACAACAATACCCACAATTGTCCACATCAGGTATTGGTTTGCCTCTATTATTTTATTTTGATTTCCTTTTGCCATCACATATTTAAAACCTCCATATATTAAAAACAAAACAGCTATAGGGGTTCCTATCATTACAACCGCGTTTAAAATTAAAGCTATCAATTCCTGTATAGAATCAACACCAATAGGATTACCAACCCCGAAAACCTCTGCACCAAAAACCAAACTAGTCGGCACCACTAAAAGACTAGCTAAAATTATATAATAAATTTTTTGTAAATTTTTCATCCCGTTAAAGATATTAAGTTTTTAAACTCAATATATATTTTATATAAACTAATAATTTTTAATTATAACTATCCCATAAGATATATCTTTAACGGGATTCATAGATAAACTAATTATTTAATAATTCTGTCGGCGCACCAAAACTCGGGTCAATTAGGAGTCCTACCAATGTATTGATAATAAGCCAAGATCCTAATATAAAGAAAAGTCCTTTACCGAGAGCTTCTAATTTTTTCTTTGCGTCATTTCTTGCTCCTGGTTTGTCGCTAGATGTAATAAATATCCAACCAATCCAAGCGAAAAGAAGGGTGGCGATAGGAACAGATACCCAAATAAAGACTTGGAGAACATTGTCTATTAAAAGCAAAGCATCGTTGAAATGACACATGCTGTCTGGGGGTGTTTTTGTGCAATCAGGAACAATAGGGTCTCCCGGAGTCCACGCTGCCAAAACCGTGCTTGGTAAAAAAGCAATAATCAAAAAGTACAAATAGTATATTTTATTTTTTAAATTTATTTTTTTCATAAAATTATAAATAATTTTCAATTTACAAATTTTCAATTTTCAAACAATTTTCAATTAAATAATGAATTAATTTTTCAAACTTGAAGATATTTTGTTAAATATTAAAGTAAGTTCATGTGCTTCTTTCCAAAGTTTTCTTAATGAATTTTTTTCTTTCTCTAAAATAATTTCATTTAATAATTCAATCCAATATTTTGTTTCCTGTATTTCTTTTTTACAAATAAATATCTTGTTTCTAAAATCCTTTTTAGAACTGGCTCCGTTTGCTTCACAATAATTTGCACCAACACTTGTTGCAGACCTTATTAATTGATTTATTAACGGTTTACTCAAATCATCTTTTTTAACTTGTTTCAAAAATCTTAACATACTTTTACTAAATTCTCTCGTTCTATCAGATAAATCATATTGCATAATTAAAAAATTTATTAAAATTAAAAAATTGTTTGAAAATTTGTAAATTGAAAATTGAAAATTAATAAGATAATTTCAAAATTGGATGAGATTCGGCTTTTCTTTGCTGAAAATGGAAGAAGGCGTATGTTTATTACGACGACTGATATTTTCACCAAAGAAAAGCCGAAGATCGCCGATTTTGAAATTATCTTAATAGTTCGCGGATTTCGTCTGATGCCCTATCCACTGCAAAACTCACTCTTTCCTTTCCCGATACTATAGATTCTATCATATCTTTAAAAATTAAATCTGTTTCTTGTGGATTAGGATCTAGCCATGCTTGAGATAAAAGCGCTGATTTATAAAATACCTCCATATAAGGATTGATTGGTCTTTGACTCAAAAGATTTCTAGAAACTGGCGGGAGGTTTGTTAATTCTACTAATCTTGCAAGAGAATCATCGGTCGTCATTATATTTATAACATTAAATGCACTCGCTAAATTTTGAGAATTTTTTGCCAAAACAAGAGCTTTCATTTTTCCAAAAGTTCTGTTGTTTTCATTTTCGGTTTGAGGAACAACAACAACATCAAAATTCAAATTTGGATTTTTTCTTCTTAGTCCAGATAATTCACCAGAAAAACCAAAATAAAGAGCCAAACTACCCGACAAAAATGCTGTTTCTGATTGAGGTAAAGCTCTGTTCCAAGTATAAGTAGTTTTTACAGGATTTGAAAATTGTGTAAAAAAATTGACTGCTTGTTCTGCTGGTGGAATAGAAGAATTAAAATCATCAGAAAAAACAACCTGTGCTTTTCCCTCGGTATTTCTTGTCACTATAGGACTACCTGCTTGAATAACCAAAAAAGAAATAATTTCTTTTGCGTTTGAAACATTTCTATATTCTCCAAAAGGAACAGTACTTGTAAAAATATTTAAACCTTCATCCACTACTGTTATATCGTTTACAAGAGAGAAAAATTCTTCCCAGTTTTTTGGTGGCGAAGAGATACCACTTCTTGAAAAAATATCACGATTCCAATACATAACCAAAGGGTCTACTGTAAAAGGAATACCTAAAATACCTTCGTTCGCCAAAAACAACTCCCCTTCTTCTATAAATTTGTCTTTAAAATCTCTTAATGAAAGCGTATCATAAGGGATAGGAAAAATTTTGCTTTGATGTTTCAAAATAGACTCTTGTGAGAGCAAGAAAACATCAGGACCAGACCCAGAAGCAAGGGCTTCTGATAATTCTTGATCAAAAGAATTGTTACTTATTTCCTTATAAGAAACTCCTTTAAAAGAATCGTTTTCGTTTCTCAACTGACTCAAAAAATTATTCATTACGATATCATCAATATCTCCCCATATTACAACATTTCCAACTATATCTTGATTTCCTCCTCCCCCAAAACCAGCAAACAAAACAACCCCGACTAATATAAAAAATATAAAAAATCCGAGTAATATTATTTGAAAATTTGTCATTTGTTTCATAATAAATTAAGTTAAAAGTTCTTAAAGTTTATAAAGTTGAAAGTTGAAAGTTGAAAGTTGAAAGTTTTTTGAAAAAATTTACAAAGTAAATTTTTTAGCTTTTGACTTTAAGAACTTTTAACTTTTTACTACCGTGGTTTTCTAAAAATAATCCCGTAATGATTATCCCCTGCGTCTATTTGCTTGTCTACAACAAAACCTTTATTCTCAAACAAATTTAAAGTATTCTTTCCTGTAAATACATTCATGGGACTAGGACCAACACCACCGAAAGAATCACTCCAGTCAACAACCAATAATCTACCATTTGGTCTTAAAATTCTTTTTATTTCAGAAACAAATGTTTCTTTGTCCTCTATTTGAAATAAAATATTTGAAATAATAACAGCATCAACAGACATATCGGCTAATTTTGTCCCACCTAGTTTTTCGATATCTCCCCAGACAATTTCTATATTAAATAATTTTTCATTATTTGCAGATGTTTTAATTTTGTCCAATAATTCTTTTTGGACATCAACAGCATAAACCTTTCCCTCAGAACCAACCGATCTGGCTGCTTCTATTGTATAAAAACCAGAACCCGCTCCTAAATCAGCAACAAACATTCCTTTATTTAATGCAAACTGTTCTATATTTTGTTTTGGATCCATAAATCCCATACTAAAATTATACCCTGTATATTTTTATAATCAATTTAAAAATCGGGATAAATAAAATAAGTTGAAAGTTAATAAACCCCCACACCTTTTAAAACATCTTTGTCAAAAACAAGGAGCATCTTAACCACTACCTGTTTATAAGAATAATATTTTAAAAGGTGTGTGAGTTATCCACAGTTTTAATTAAAAATTAATTGACTTAATTTTTATTTAGATTATTATAGTAAATGTCCTTGTTAGTCTTCGGATTAATAAGGACACTGAAAAAAGTCGTTTCCTTCGGGATTCGGCTTTTTTCACTGGAATAATAATATTTTTTATTTTTTAATCTAATAAGTCTGAGGGTTTTTAGTATCATATCAATATGATATTTTTTTTCATATTGGATTGCTTCGTTAACTAGAAAAATCAAATTGGCTCAGTCCTTTTAGGACTGAGCCAATTTGATTTTTCTAGTTAACTCATAATGACGAAATAATTTGTGATTTTTTACAAACAAGTAATTGAAGCAATCTTATCTCCTGCTCTAAGCTTCATAATTCTTACACCTTGAGTTTGTCTCCCTAGGCTTGGAATCTCACCTACCCCCACTCTAATTACTTGACCGTGTTTTGAAATAGCCACTATTTCTTGTTCTCTTTCAGTCAAAACTTTTGAAGCAACCAACTTACCTGTCTTGTCTGTTGTTTTCATTGTCTTGATTCCAGAACCACCCCTGTTTTGTGTTTTATATTCTTTCAAAGATGTTTGTTTTCCAAAACCATTCTCGCTCATCACAAAAAAACTTGGATCTTTATCGTCTTTTTTGATAATACTTGAACCAATAACAACATCCCCTTTTCCCAATTTCATTCCTGTTACACCACTAGCTGTTCTTCCCATTTCTCTTGCATCAGACTCTTTGAAACGAATTGATTGTCCATTGTTTGTAGCCAAAATAACAGTATCTCCTTTTGCTACAAATTTTGCAGATATAAGCTCGTCATCTGGTCTAAGTTTAATAGCTATCAAACCATTTCTTCTCACATCATGAAAACTCTCGGCAGCTACTTTTTTTACAACACCTTTTCTTGTTGTCATCAAAAGACTCAAATCTGTCTTTTTAATATCTTTTGGCATTGCCAATATAGAACTAATTTTTTCATCTCCTTCTATTTGCAAAAAGTTCATAATAGACTTTCCTCTTGTCGCTCTTTTTCCTTCAGGAATATCATACATTTTTATTTGATAAGCCTTTCCTTTATCACTAAAGAACAACAAATCACTATGTGTACTAGTTGTTAAGAATTTTGTGACAAAATCTTCTTCTTTTGCTTTTAAATCAATAACACCAACACCACCTCTTTTTTGTTGTTTAAATTCATCAGGATTTGTTCTTTTTATATAACCACCAGCTGTATAAACAAGTACGCTTTCTTCTTCTGGTACCAAATCTTCTACAGAAATTGTTTTTGTTCCAGATTTTACAACTTTTGTTCTTCTTTCATCTCCATATTTTTCAACCACTTCTTTCATTTCACTCTTTATAACATCCAAAATTTTCTTCGGGCTCTTAAGTAAATCTATCATTTCTTTAATAAATTTTTGAATTTCTTTTAGTTCGTCTTCTATTTTCTTTCTTTCCAATCCGGCTAGTTTTTGCAATTTCATTTCCAAAATCGCATTTGCTTGTAATTCAGAAAACTTAAATTCTTTCATCAAATTTTTTCTTGCCTCATTTGTATCTTTAGATTTTTTTATAAGTTTGATTATTTCATCAATATGATCAAGTGCTTTTTTAAGACCAATTAAAATATGTTCACGAGCTTGTGCTTTTCGTAAATCAAACTCTGTTCTTCTTCTTACTATTTCTTGTCTATGGGAAATAAACTCTTCTAAAATTGGTTTAAGTGAAAGTGTCTGAGGAACACCGTCCACCAAACAAACCAAGTTAAAATGAAAAGTATCTTCTAATTGAGTATGTTTGTACAAAGCATTTAAAACTCTTTGGGGATGTGTCCCTGATTTCAAATCTATAACAACACGAATGTCTTTTGTTGATTCGTCTCGCAAGGCCTTAATTCCTTCTATTTTTTTATCTCTGTGTAAATCGGCAATTTTTACAATCATATCTGCTTTGTTTACTCTAAATGGAATTGAGGTAATTATAATTTGGAAATTACCCGCTTTGTTTTCTATTATTTCTGCATGTCCACGACAAACCACACCTCCTCGTCCATTTGCATAAGCATGTGCGATAGCTTTTTCATCAAAAATAATCCCACCTAAAGGAAAATCAGGACCTTTAACAAACTGTAGCAAATCTTCTGTAGTTGCATCTTTATTGTCTATAAGATGGATTGTTGCGTCTACAACTTCGTTTAGATTATGTGGCGGAATATTTGTTGCCATACCAACAGCAATACCTAATGTTCCGTTAAGTAAAACATTAGGCACAGCAGAAGGAAGAACTTTTGGCTCTTTTATTGTTCCGTCGTAGTTTGGAACAAAATCAACAGTGTCCTTTTCTATATTTTTCAAAAGCTCATTGGAAAGCTTTGTCATTTTTGCTTCTGTATAACGCATCGCCGCAGGAGAATCTCCATCTATAGAACCAAAGTTTCCCTGTCCTAAAACAAGAGGGTATCTCATTGTGAAAGTCTGAGCCATTTTTACCATAGAATCATAAACAGCAGTATCTCCATGAGGGTGGTATTTTCCAAGCACTTCTCCAACAACAGTCGCTGATTTTCTAAATTTTGAACTATGATTTAGCCCCATGCCGTGCATAGCATAAAGAATTCTTCTATGGACCGGTTTTAGTCCGTCTCGGACATCGGGTAAGGCACGATCGGTGATAACAGACATCGCATAATCAAGAAAAGATTTTTCCATCTGAGGAACAATGTCTTCATAAATAATCCCTTTTTCTGCAAAGGATTCTTTGATTTCTTTTTCATTATTTTCAGAATTTTGTTCTTTTGACATATTATAAATAAGTTTACAGCCTTTATTTAATAAATTTCACCAATGGTGAAATTTAATCCGCAAAACATCAACTGTTTATTGATTTTATTATACCAAATTTAAAAACCAAAAGCCAACTGGATTTAGTTTAATTAAGTTGATAAGTTAGTAGATTTGTAAGTGGAAAATTTGGTTTAGGAAAATCATGGCAACCCAAAGTTTCTCGGTTCTTAATTCTAATTATCTTCCACTTTTTCTATTCCATCAGAAAAAATATTTTTAAAATCTTCTATTGATGTAGAAATTTGTTCTATAAAAGATTTTAAAAAACCTGTGTTTTGGAAATTCGTATTTCCTTGATTTTTAGAAAAAAAAGTACCAAGAAAAAACCAAATTCCTATAATAATAGCCATTATGAAAATAGTCCCAAAAAACACAATGGTTCTTTTTTGAGAATCAGGCTTTTTTCTTAGATTGAGGATTAGATTTGACATTAGAATTAGATAAACAATTTTCAATTTACGAATTTTCAATTTCTAAACAATGTTTTAATTTTAAAATTTTTCAATTTATTAAACACGACAAATTTCGCTAGCGAAATTTGTTGTTTGAAAATTATTTCATTATTTAATTAAAAATTTTTTAAAAATTAAAAAATTATAAATTGAAAATTCGTCCTAGTTTGCACTCAAAACAATCACTTCTCCTTCGGCTGAATCTACATCTTTTTTCTTAATAGTAAGTTTTTCAACTGGTTTCAATTTTTCAAAACCACTTTCTTTCAAAAATTTGTCCAGAGCATCTTTCTCCCCTACCTCTCCATAATGCATCGGGATAATTATTTTAGCACCCAATTTTGTTGCAACTTTGTTTGCTTCAGCGGGAGTAAGTGTCCCCTCTCCTCCAATAGGCACAAACAAAACATCCACTTCTCCCAAAATTTTTTTAACAGCATCTGATAAATCTGATGATTTTATAGAACCTAAAAATCCTATATTGATACCCTCAAGTGAGAGAGAATAAACTGTGTTGATTTTTGATTTTCCATCAAAATGAGAATCAGAAGCAGCCCCTCTTATCATTACTCCCTGCACTTCGTATTCCCCTGGACCAGAAATAACAAACGGTTCTTTGTTTTTTGAAGATACAGCTTCTACTCCATTAAAATCTTTATCGTTTAATGTAATCAAAGTAATATCAGCTCCAAAACGAGACCCTTTAAATTTTGAGTCTTTTGAAATTGGATTAAAAGCAATAATAGTATCGCCTAATTGAATTTTAAAAAATTGTATATTATGGTGTGTGATTATCATGAAAAAAATTATAGCATAATTTTTCAAAATCACGAATTATGAGTCAAAGGAAAGACGGATTCGCGAAGCGAATCAGTCTGTCTACTTTCAGTTTTACGAACTTTACCCACACACCTTTTAAAATATTATTTTCACAAGAAGAATAGGTAGTGGTTAAAATATATATTTTTTAAACGATATTTTAAAAGGTGTGGGGGTTTATAAACTTTAAAAACTTTATGAACTTTCAACTTATTTTTCTTTGACTTTTGCTGTGATTTATATATACTATTTTCTACTAGTCCTTGTTGGACTTATTATTAGCTCAAGATAAAAGCTAACCCTGTTTTATATGATAGTAATGAATGTAAATAAATCAGAACTTTTATCTATTTTTTTATGACAGAAGAAAAAGA
>Ga0214472_10000682_pt1 | contig 41297 bp, 30 predicted proteins | sample RVTome_6_FD_207662 | JGI IMG/M metagenome (GOLD analysis project Ga0214472, IMG submission 207662) | Soil microbial communities from uranium-contaminated site in the Upper Colorado River Basin, Wyoming, United States - RVT140D175 | ecosystem: Environmental > Terrestrial > Soil > Contaminated >...
AGGTGTCACGGCGATAAAGGGCATGAGCTCGCGCGAGCTTGGTGCGGCACAGACTCGAGAGCGGACCCCCATTATAAGCGAGTCACACTGCCACGGGTAAGGTCTCTTTCGCCGGACAGCGGGCGACCGCGCGGATCACTGCGGCTACCCCATGGACACGTTCTGAATCGCTTTGGTGAGGCGCAAGGGGCTCGCTTAGGGGGCAGAGAACAGGGCGTCCGGGAGCGAGCCCGGCACGTCCAGGACCGGAAAGTAGATGCGCGTGCCGTCCGCCGGGTTCCGGCGATCGTCGGCGAGCATCACGTTGCCGTACTTCTTCCAGTTCTGCCACGTGAACGTGGTGGGCGGCTTGCTCTCGCCCTTCAGTACGTAGGCCCAGCGGTCCACCAGGCCGGTCTTGCGGTTGACGTAGGCCCAGTACCGGTCCTTCGGCGTGAGCCCCACGTTGTCGAACGTGAGGCGCAGCTTGTCCCAGGCCTCGCCGCCCTTCTTGTCCTCGCCGTCCAGGGCCAGCGAGACGCCCGGGTCCTTCATCTTGTAGGGCATCAGCAGCCAGTAGGTGTCGTTGACCCACGCCGCATAGCCCTGCTCCACGTACTTCGCGGCCTCGTCGCCTTGCAGCTCGGTGCCCTTCAACCAGGCGCGGCCGTCCTTGGTGTTGATGTTGAGCAGCACGACGTACGCCTCTCCTTCTCGAGTGCTCGCCTCGAGGCGGTAGCGGCCCGTCCACTTGTCCCAGGTGTGGGCCCGGCGCATGACGGTCTTGCCGTCGCGCTCGACCGCGAAGTCGAACCGGAGGTAGCGGGTCTTGTTCCACGCGTCGGCCCCGCCCAGCGCCTCCATCACGCGATCGGCCACGGCGGCGGCCTTGGTGTCGGCGGCCTGCGTACGGGCAGGTGGGGCGGCCAGCACCGACCCGAGGACGAGACCCGGCAGCAGCAGCGAATGGACGCGCATGTGGACCTCCTGAGGCTTTCAGGCCTACTTTACTCCAGGCGGTCCCAGGGTCTCGCCACGATGGCAGCCCATGACACTACAATCTCGGCCGACCATTCGCATACCCGGGAGGGGTCCATGAAGCTCATCGAGCGCGCTTTGATGCTGGCCTTGCTCGCGTCGCTGTCGAGCGCGCTGCTCGTCGGACAGTCGGCCGCCCAGAGCCTCCCGAGCGAGACGCCGGCGAAGTTCGAGCCGGTGACGGACAGCTTCGACTACACGAGGCGCGACGTGATGATCCCGATGCGAGACGGGGTGAAGCTGCACACCGTGATCCTCGTTCCCCGGGGAGCGAAAGCCGCGCCGATCCTGCTCACACGTACGCCGTACGACGCCACCGCGCTCACGAGCCGCTCCAAGAGCTCCCATCTCGGCCCCAGCCTGCAGGGCTACGACAACGCCACCGACGTGATCGTCGAGGGCGGTTACATCCGGGTGGTCCAGGACGTGCGCGGCAAGTACGGCTCCGAGGGCGACTACGTGATGAATCGACCGCTGCGCGGACCGCAGAACCCCACGCCCGTCGATCACGCGACCGACACCTACGACAGCATCGACTGGCTGGTGAAGAACGTCCCGGAGTCGAACGGCAAGCTGGGCATCCTGGGCATCTCCTACGACGGCTTCACGCCGCTGATGGCGCTCGTCAATCCGCACCCGGCGCTCAAGGTGTCGGTGCCGATGAACCCGATGGTCGACGGCTGGATCGGCGACGACTGGTTCCACAACGGCGCCTTCCGCCAGCAGGGCATATCCTACATCTACAAGCAGGAAGCGTCCCGCAAGAACGAGATCGAGTGGTGGACCAGCCACTTCGACGAGTACGACATGTTCATGCAGGCCGGGTCGGCAGGCGAGCTGGGCCGCCGCCGCGGGCTGGAGCAGGTCGGCTTCTGGCGCAAGCTCCTCGAGCATCCGGGCTACGACGCCTTCTGGCGCGACCAGGCCGTGGACAAGCTGCTCGCGGCGCAGCCGCTCCAGGTGCCGGTGATGCTGGTGCACAGCCTCTGGGACCAGGAAGACATCTACGGCGCGCCCGCGGTCTACGCGGCGATCGAGCCCAAGGACTCGGGCAACGACAAGGTGTTCCTGGTGCTGGGCCCGTGGTATCACGGCCAGGAGATCGCGGAAGGCAGCACGCTCGGCGCATTGCGGTTTGGCAGCGACACGGCGCTCTACTTCCGCCAGGAGATCCTGCGTCCGTTCCTCGACCAGTACCTGCGGGACGGCGCGCCGAAGGCGGAGCTTTCGCCCGTCACCGCCTTCGAGACCGGAACGAACACCTGGCGGCGCCTGCCCGGCTGGCCGGCCGGGTGCACGAGCGGCTGCGCGGTGCGCTCGACTCCGCTCTACCTCGGCGCGGGGTTGAAGCTGGGCTTCGAGCCACCCAAGCCGGGCGACGCGGGCTACGAGGAATACGTCTCCGACCCCAGAAAGCCCGTGCCGTTCGTGCCACGCCCCGTTCAAGCCAGCGGCACGACCTGGTCGCACTGGCTCGTGAGCGACCAGCGCGAAGCGTCCGGCCGTCCCGATGTCGTGGCGTTCGTGTCCGACGTGCTGACCGCACCCTTGAAGATCGCCGGCCAGCCCGTCGCCAACCTCGTGGCCGCCACCAGCGGCAGCGACTCCGACTGGATCGTCAAGCTGATCGACGTCTATCCCGACGAGGTCGCCAGCCAGCCGGAGATGGGCGGCTATCAGCTGATGGTCGCGGCCGACATCTTCCGCGGCCGCTACCGGGAAAGCCTGGAGACGCCCAGCGCCATCGCCCCGAACCAGCCGCTGCGCTACCGCTTCGCCCTGCCGACCGCGAACCACGCCTTCCTGCCCGGACACCGGATCATGGTGCAGGTGCAGTCGAGCTGGTTTCCGCTCTACGACCGCAACCCGCAGCAGTTCGTGCCGAGCATCTTCTGGGCGAGGCCCGAGCACTTCCAGAAGGCCGTGCAGCGGATCTACCACGCACCGGGCCGGGCGAGCTTCGTCGAGCTGCCGCTCGTCACGAAGAACTGAGCGGAATCCGAGAGCCGCAGCCCCGATGCGGCCGGATCTTGCTGAACTGCTCCGGGTCGATCGACGGCCCGGTCCGTGTGCAGTGCGCCTCGAAGGCGTTCTGCAGGGCCGCCGCGACCTGCTGCTCGTTCATCTGCTGAAGGTCGGTGCGCTGGAGCATGAACACCAGCTTGCGGTCCTTGAAGAGGCCGATCGAGGGCGAGGAGGGCGGATACCCCGTCATGTACTCCCGGGCCCGCTCGACCGCGTCCCTGTCGACGCCCGCGAAGACCGTGGCGGAGCGATCGGGAATCACCCGGTGCTGCAGGGCGAGCATCGCCCCCGGACGGGCCTGACCCGCCGCACAGCCGCACACGGAGTTGACGATCACGAGCGCCGTCCCGGAGCCGGCCTCGAGCAGGCCGTCCACCTGCTCGGGTGTCGTCAGCGGTTCGACGCCCACCGCGGCCAGCTCCTGCCAGAGGGGTGCTATCGCGTCGCGGTCGTAGACCGGCGGCAAAGCCGTTTTCGTTGTCACCCCTCCATCATAGCTCGCCCGTGACGTCACGGCACCCCGACCAGGCGTTCGAGGTCGCGGACGAGTAGACTCCCCGGGTGAAGCACATCGGCATCGTGGCCTGCAGCGCCGAGGGCGCCGCGCTGTGCTACCAGACGATCTGCCGCGAGGCTCTTGCGCTCGTCGGCAAGAACGATCATCCGCGCATCACGCTCGATTCGATCGCGATGGCCCGCTGGCTTCCGGCGTTCGACGCCGGCGACTACGCTGCTGTCGCCCGCTTCATGCTCGAATCCGCGCGGCTGCTCAAAGCCGCTGGCGCGGATTTCGCGATCTGCCCCGACAACTCCGCCCACCTCGCGTGGGACCACGTCCAGGCGGCGACACCGCTCCCGTGGCTGCACATTGCAGGCGTCGTGGGCGAGGAGGCGGCGCGCCGCGGCTTCCGGCGCATCGGCGTCCTCGGGACTCGCTACACGATGGCGGGGCCCGTCTACAGCGACGCCCTCGGCCGCCTTGGAATCGAGAGCCTGGTGCCCGAGGCTGCGGACTTCGAGATGGTGGATCGCGTCATCTTCGCCGAGCTCGTCGACGGCGTCTTCCGCGACGAGTCGCGCCAGGCCTTCAACGAGGTGATCGCCCGGCTGGCCAGGCGCGGCTGCGACGCGGTGGCCCTGGCGTGCACCGAGATTCCGCTGCTCGTCCGAGCCGAGGAGTCACCGCTGCCGACGCTCGACTCGACCCGCCTGCTGGCCCGCGCCGCGCTCCGGCATGCACTTCGATGAGGTTGGTGACCCGCCATGGACTCGAACCATGAACCTAGAGATTAAGAGTCTCTTGCTCTACCAATTGAGCTAGCGGGCCAAAGCGGCGGCGCAACGAACCGCGCGACCCCAGACTATATCAAGAACTCCCGCAGCGTCGCAAGGAACTGACGAGGGCCGCGCGGTAAGCTTGAGCGCGTGACGAGACGCGAGCTCGCGACCAACCTGGCGCTCGGCGTGGGCGTGAGCGTTCTCTTTCTGGCCGCGCTCGAAAGTGCTTCGCGCCTGGTAGAGGCGCGGCGGCCGCCGCGGCCGGAGGTTGCGGACTACATCTGGGACTGGGACGACAAGATGCCCGGCGGCTTCTACGTGATGAAGTCGGACGGCGTCGGCTGGCCTCCCTGGGAGGAGTTCAACGGCGACGGACTGCGCGACCGCACACGCACGCGGGAGAAGCCCGAGGGCGTGACGCGCATCGCGATCCTCGGAGACAGCGTGACGCTCGGGGCCGAGCTTTCGCCGCGGGAGGCCTACCCGCAGCTGCTCGAGGCGCGCTTCGCGGCCGAGGGCCGGCGCGCCGAGGTGATGAGCGTGGCCCTCTGGGGCTGGTCGACGCGGCAGCAGCGGATCGCGTGGCAGAGGATCGCGCGCGCCTACCGTCCGGACCAGGCGGTGCTCGCGGTCTGTCTCAACGACATCCCCGAGCTCTTCAACAACCTGGCGCGGCCCCCGCGCTGGCTGCGGTCGCTCCACGCGCGTTCCGCGCTCGTGCGGCTGCTGGTGAACGCCGAGGGCCGTGAGATCGACTCCGTCGAGCGGCTCTTCGGCGAGGCCGACACGCCGCGGGTCCGGGACGCGCTCGCGCGTTTCCTGGAGGAGGTGAGGGCGCTCAGACGCGAGGTCGAGGCGGACGGAGCCACGCTCGCGCTCGTCGTCTTTCCGTTCCGCTTCCAGGTAGAGCCCGGCGCCCCGGCCCCCGTGGTGCAGCGCAGGATCGCCGACTTCTGTGGCGCGGAGCGCCTCCGTTGCCTCGACCTCCTGCCGACGATCGCGCGCGTCGGGCCGAGCGCCTTCCTGGACTACGATCACCTGAGCCCGTCGGGGGCGCAGCTCGTGGCCGACACGCTCCACGCGGGCGGCCTGCTCGCGGAGGCTGACTCCGATCCGGCCACGTTGCGCCAGGCGCTCGCGGCGCGCCCCGAGCCTGGTGCGCTAGAGGCAGCTCGGTGGTTGGAAACGCGGCAGGGCACGCCGGAAGGCGCAGCCGTCGCGGCGATCGCAGCCTTGCTGGGGGAGAACGAGGCGGCCGAGCGACGCGCCGCGGCGTGGGCGCTCGGCGTGGCGGGTCCGGCCGCATTGCCCTTCGCCGAGACGGTCGCTCGCCGTGCCCGGCAGGACGAGGCCCCGGGCGTGCGCACGAGCTGCGTGCGCGCGCTCGGCGGGATCGGCTCGCGCGCCGCCGTGCCTGTACTCTTCGAGGCCATGGGCGATCCGAGCGAGGCCGTGCGTGCCGCTGCGGCGCAGGCGCTCGGCCGGCTCGGGCCGGCGCCAGAAGACGTGGCGTCGCTGGCGGCGACGGTATCGAATTCCGATCGCTACGTCGCGGCCTTCGCGGCCTGGAGCCTGGGCAACCTGGGCGCTTCGGCCGAGCCGGCCGTCCCCGAGCTGGTGCAAGCACTCGCGCGCGACGAGACGAACGCGGTGGTCGCCGGGGCATTGGCCCGGATCGGTCCGGCGGCGAAGGCGGCGGTGCCCGAGCTGGTTGGGGCGCTCGCCAGTGAGGACGACGGGCGGCGCTGGCGGGCGGCCCGCACGCTCGGTCGCATCGGCCCGCCAGCCGAGCCTGCGGTCGCAGCGCTCACGCGGGCGCTCGCAGATCCCAGCAGCGTGGTGCGCGCGCACGCGGCGAGGGCCCTGGGCCGCATCGGTCCGGCGGCGAAGGCGGCTGCGGCGGCCCTGCAGCGCGCGACGGGCGACCGCGAGCCAGGAGTGCGCGACGAGGCGCGCCTGGCCCTCGAGCGGCTGACAGGGCGGCCCGACTAGAATCCGCGAGCGAGGAGAAACGCGCATGAGCGAAGCCCGTTCGGTCCAGGAGCGCTACGCTCCTCAAAACCGCTGCTTCGGCTGCGGACCGGCTAACCCGAAGGGCCTGCGCATCCGCAGCTTCGAAAACGCGGAGGGCCTGCGCGCCGAGTGGACGCCCGAAGCGCACCACGAGGCGTGGGAAGGCGCCGTCAACGGCGGCATCCTGGGGGCGCTCCTCGACTGCCACAGCAACTGGGCGGCGGCGCTCCACCTGATGCGCGAGGCGGGCGCCGACACGCTGCCGTCGACGGTCACGGCCGAGTTCCACGTCAGGCTGCTGCGCGTCACGCCGTCGGGCGGCCCGCTCACGCTCTTGGCGCGCGTCGTCGAGTCGAAGGGCCCGCGGGCGACCGTCGAGGCTACGGTCGAGTCGGCGGGCAGGGCGACCGCGACCTGCCGTGGCGTCTTCGTGGCGGTGCTGGAGGGCCATCCCGCCTATCACCGTTGGTGACGCGATGACGAGCGGAAGCTCACGAGTTGAGCGGGACTGGCGGAAGCGGCGCAAGCGGAGCTTCGATACAGAAACCGCACGACGGCCTGGACTGGTCTTACGGGGGGCTGAGCGCCCCCCGAGCCCCCGCTAGGTTGGCGACGGTCCGAACGGCCCGTGCCCGGCGTCCACCAGCAGGCGGTTCGCGAAGTTGATCGCCTGGCGCACGTAGGCGCGCTTCTCGAGGTAGGTGCCCGGGAAGAAGCTGCGCTTGAAGCCGTAGATCAGGCTGTCGCGCACCTCCTGCGGCGTGAGCGCGAACGCCTCGACCGCGCGGGCGATCTCGTGGCTCACGCTCGTGTGCGAGACGAGCCGGTTGTCGGTGCAGAACGTGGTCGAGAGCCGGCGCCGCCGCATTTCGCCGAACGGGTGCCGCCGCAGGTCCGCGCTGAGCTCCGGCACGGTCTGCTGGTTCGAGGTGAGGCAGACTTCGATCGTGATGCGCTTGTCGGCGATGAACTCCGCGAGGTTCTCGACGTAGCGCTTGCGGTCGCGGATGCGCGGGCTCGTGATCTTGGTCTCGTCGAAGAGCCAGGTGCCGTGCCCGATCCGGTCGGCGTGCAGGTCGCCGATTGCCTGGAAGATCGACTCGGGCCCGTAGTCCTCGCCGGCGTGCACGGTCTTGCCGAGGAAGGCCTCGTGCGCGATCTGGTAGGCCTTGGCGTGGTCCTCCGCCGGGTAGCCCTTCTCCTGTCCGGCGAGGTCGATCCCGACCACGAGCAGGCCCTCTTCGTTGCGCAGCCGCGCGGCGGCCCGTGCCACTTCGAGGCTCGCCGCCTGCTGGATCTCGCGCTCGGAGGCCTCGGGCAGCGTCTCGAAGAAGCGCCGGAAGCCGAGCGAGAACTCGGGGCGGAAGAAGCGCATCGCGCACAGCAGGATGCCCGCGGCGAACGGGGGCTCCTGGCCCTGCGCGACCTCCGGCCGGGCGTTGAAGGCCGCTGCCGCCCGGCGCAGTCCGCGGTCCACGGCTCGGACCACGTCGGGCACCTCGAACCCGGGGCGCACGTGGAGCTGGGGTGCAAAGCGCACTTCGACGTAGCGCACGCCGTCGGCCTGGCAGTCTTCGGCGAGCTCGCACGCGGCCCGCTCGAGCGCCTCCGCGTCCTGGAGCACCCCGACCGTGTAACGGAAGCCTTCGAGGTACTCGGCGAGGTTCACGTAGCGCGGGCGGAAAACCAACGCTTCCAGACCCTCGGGCGTCTCAGAGGGAAGGGCGACCTTGCGCTCGCGAGCGAGCTCGACGAGCGATTCCAGGCGGAGCGAACCGTCGAGGTGCACGTGGAGGTCCGTCTTGGGAAGGCGCCGGACGAGATCGCTGTCCATGAACGCGCATTATCGCCCTCCGTCGGGGAGTTACGTGAACCCGGCGTGCCCGTCGCGCGTACAAGGCGGTGGAGCCCGGTGTATCGGGCGCGATTCAACGGAATGGAGTGAGGATGGCGAACGGTAACGGGAACGGTCACAGGAAGCGCAACCGGCGCCTGGGTCTCGTCGGCGTGGCGGTCGTAGTGCTGGCCGTCCTCGGCGTCATGGCCGCCCGCAGCAACGGCAAGACGCTCGACCCCTCCCGCCTCGCCACGGTCGAGAAGGGCGACCTCGCTCGTTCGGTGGTGGCCACGGGCAAGATCCAGCCGCTCACGAAGGTCCAGATCAAGTCGAAGGCCAGCGGCATCGTTCAGCGCCTGCTGGTGCACTACGGCGACCGCGTCAAGGAAGGCCAGGTGCTGGCGGAGCTCGACAAGGAGCTGCTCGAGGCGGGCGTCCGCGAGTCGCGCGCCAACCTGCTCGCCGCGGAAGCGGCCTGGGAGCGCAACAAGATCGAGGCCGAGGGGCCCGACCTGCCGTTCCTGAAGTCCGCGCTCGAGCGAGCCCGCAAGCTCTACAGCGACGGGCTGATCGCACCTTCGCTGCTCGAGGACGCGGACAAGGCGTGGCAGATGGGAATCAACAAGCAGACCGCGGCCAAGAGCCAGGCCGCGGTGAGCCGCGCCGAGGTCGAGAAGGCGCGCGCCTCGCTCGAGCGCGCGCAGACCGACCTGCGCTACGCCACGATCACGAGCCCGATGGACGGCCTCGTGCTGTCACGCGACGTGGAGGTGGGCGACGCCGTCAGCTCGATCCTGGTGCTCGGCTCGCAGGCGACGCTGGTGATGACGCTCGGCGACGTGAGTGAGGTCTACGTGCTCGGCAAGGTCGACGAGGCGGACATCGGCAAGGTGTACATCGCCCAGCGTGCCCGCATCGTCGTCGAGTCCTTCAAGGAGAAGGCGTTCGAGGGCAAGGTCACCAAGATCTCCCCGCTCGGCGTCGAGAAGGACAACGTGACCACCTTCGAGGTGCGCGTCTCGATCCTCAACCCCGGCGGCGAGCTCAAGACCAACATGACCGCCAACGCCGAGGTGATCCTCGAGGAGAAGAAGGGCATCCTCACCATCCCGGAGTCCGCGATCCTCTACGACAAGCAGCGCAAGCCGTCGCTCGAGGTGCCCGATCCGAAGGCCGAGGGCGGCAAGCGCAAGGTGGCGGTCAAGCTCGGCATCTCGAACGGCGTCAAGGCCGAGCTCGTCGAGGGCGTGAAGGAAGGCGACAAGGTCGTCCTCCAATAGGACCATGAAGGACTCTTGCCATCGTCTCCGCGGCGGACCGGGATCCCGTGAGCGGGTTCTGGCGCGACCGGCGACCCACTCCCGGGAGCCCTCCGGCTCCGCCGCTACCCGTGGCTGATTGACATGGTTTTTGGGGACCTGCTTCGGGACACGCTGCGGACGCTGTTCGCGCACAAGCTCCGCACGCTGCTGACGATGTTCGGCATCGCGTGGGGAATCGTGTCGATTACGCTGATGGTCGCGGCGGGGGAGGGCCTGCGCGTCGGCCAGGCCAAGGTGGCCTCGGCCTTCAGCAAGAACGTGATGATCGTGTTCGCCGCCCGCACCAGCCTGCAGGCCGGCGGCCTGCGCGCCGGCCGCCGCGTCCAGTGGACGGCGACGGATCACCTGAAGCTGCAGCCGCAGGCCCCGTCCTGCGCCTACGTGATGCCCGAGCTCGGGCAGAGCGCCCCCGTGCGCAGCGCCCACAACAGCGCCTCGCTCACGATAACGGGCTCGCTGCCCGACTTCGCCTGGATCCGCTCGATCGATGTGGCCGAGGGCCGCTACCCGGACTGGGGAGACGAAGCGGCCGTGCGGCGCGTGGCGCTCATCGGCAGCGACGCGAAGAAGCAGCTCTTCGGCAGCCGCCCGGCGCTGGGGGAGACGGTCCGCATCGGCGCCTTCCCGTACACGATCGTGGGGGTAATGGCGCACAAGGAGCAGGACTCGAGCTACGACGGTCGCGACATCAGCAAGCTGTTCCTGCCCTTCAGCGCGATCCTGCAGGACTTCCCGAACAAGCCGCCGTGGCTCCCCGACTCGGTCGACCGCCTGCTGGTCTCCCCACGCTCGCTGGCGGACCACGAGGCGTGCAAGCGCGAGCTGCGGGCCGCGCTGGGGCGCATCCACTCCTTCGACCCGCGGGACGAGGAGGCCGCCAAGATCTGGGACACGGTCGAGGAGGCGAAGGCCTTCCGCACCATGACCGACGGCATGAAGTACTTCCTGGGCGCGGTCGGGATCGCGACGCTCTTCATCGGCGGGATCGGCGTGATGAACGTGATGCTGGTCGCGGTGCGCGAGCGGACGCGCGAGATCGGGGTCAGGAAGGCGCTCGGCGCCACACGCGCGTCGATCGTGCGGCAGTTCGTGGTCGAGACGCTGCTGGTGGTGTTCGTGAGCGGGGGAGCCGGGCTCGCGGTCGCCTACAGCCTGTGCGCGCTCGTGAACCTGATCCCGATGCCGCCTTTCTTCGCGGGTCTCCTGCCGACGCTGTCCTCGGGCCTGCTGGCCTTTGGGCTGCTCGGGACGATCGCGCTCCTGGCCGCCGTGTATCCGGCACGACGCGCCGCCTCGATCGACCCGATCGAGGCGCTGCGTTACGAGGCGGGAGGCTAGCGTGCTCGGCGAGCTCGTCGCCCAGAGCTGGGCCAACATCACGCGCCACCGCACGCGCAGCGCGCTCACGATGCTCGGGATCGTGTGGGGCATCGTAGCCGTGACCGTGCTGATCGCCTACGGCACGGGCTTCCGCGCCATCCTGACGCATGCCTTCAACGCGTTCGGCAAGAGCGCGGTGGTGGCGTGGCCCGGGCAGACCAGCGAGCAGGCGGGCGGCGAGCGCGCCGGACGCCGGGTGCGCTTCGAGAAGGCCGACCGCGACCAGATCGAAGCCGAGGCGAGCCTGGTCAAGCAGATCAGCATGGAAACGGTGAAGTTCACCCAGATCTCCCACGGCGACGCCTCGGCCAGCACCGCGATCCGCGGGGTGGAGCCGGTGTACGGCGAGATCCGCAACGAGCGGGCGAGCGACGGCCGCTGGCTGAGCTCGGAGGACTACGTGGAGCGCCGCCGCGTGGTGTTCCTCGGCTCGCAGCTGCGCAAGAAGCTGTTCCAGGGGCGGCCCGCCGTGGGGGAGACCGTGCGGATCGAGGGCATGCGCTTCACCGTGGTCGGCAGCATGGACCGCAAGATGCAGATGAGCAACTACTTCTCGAGCGACGACGAGTGCGCGTTCATCCCCTACTCGACCGCCGGCAACCTGTGGGACACGCGCTACGCGAGTGTGCTCGTCTTCAGCGCGATGACGCCGGCGCTCGAGAAGGCCGCGATCCAGCAGGTGCGCGAGGCCGTCGGCAAGCGCCAGCGCTTCTCGGGCACTGACAAGCGTGCGATCCAGATGTTCGGACGCGAGGAGTTCCGGCCGATCATCGACGGGATTACGATCGGCCTCCAGGTGCTGCTGATCTTCATCGGGACCCTGACGCTCGGCATCGGCGGCGTGGGCGTCGCCAACATCATGCTGGTCTCGGTGGACGAGCGCATCCGCGAGATCGGCCTGCGCCGCGCGCTCGGAGCGAGGAAGCGCCACATCCGCTTCCAGTTCCTGACCGAGGCGCTGGTGTTGACGCTGGTGGGCGGCGCCTTTGGCATCCTCGTCTCGTACGCCGTCACGTGGCTGATGCCGATTCTGCCCGTGCTCGGTCCGCTCTACGACGACACGAGCGGCAAGGCCGACCTGCAGCTCCGGCTCTCGGCCGCGACCGTGCTCGGCTCGTCGCTGATCCTGGTGCTCGTGGGCGTCGCCTCGGGCCTGGTGCCTGCGATCAAGGCCTCCAGGCTGGATCCCGTCGAGGCGCTGCGCTACGAGTAGCGGCCCTCGAGCTGAACGCGAACATCTGCCCCGCGAAAGCCGAGCGCATCCTGGCCGTGGTCGCCCAGGCGACTACGTCAGCTTGAGGGACTGTTACCTTTCGTACTCGTTCCGGAACGAGTAACGAAAAGTAGCAGTCCCCTGCTCATCCCAACTCGTTCCTCAGCCGAGTCCTGGCATCGTGGCTCTGCGCCAGATCGACCCCGGCACGCCCGCCGCTGACGATCGTCCGGAACTGGGAGCAGCTTCTGAGCGGGGAATAGTGAAGCCGCGTCGAGCGGTCACGGGGGACCGGCCTCACGTGCGTCCGGACGCCAGTTCACGATGGCGACGGCTGGGCTCGACCCCTGCGGACGGCGGCTCAGGACCAGGAAACGCTGGCCGTCCGGAGCCACTGCGAAGCCCGAGCACCCGCGGAACGGCCCGAGGTCGACGATCGCGGTCTGGAACAGCGGCCGGGGGGCGTCCCACTGGAAGCCCGTCGAAGCTGCCCGCACGCGCGCGGACATCAGCCGCCGGTCGGGAGCGATGTAGAAGAGCTCCGACCCGTCGGGGCTCCAGCGGGGCTGATGGCCTCCCGCGGCGGACACGCGCCAGCGCTCGTCCGCTTTCGGGAACGTCGCCACGTAGACCTCCCACTGCCCGGTCTCGTCGGAGGCGTAGGCGAGCCGCCGGCCGTCCGGCGAGACGGAGCCGAACATCTGGTTCCCCGGCGCCTCGACGAGGGGACGGTCCTCGGCGGTCTCGAGGTCGAGCAGGTACAGCGAACGGTCGATCTTGCGACCGTCCTGCGACGCCTGGCCTCCGTAGATGACTTGCGTCCCGCGCCAGTCGTTGGCGAAGAAGGCGGCGTGGCTGGCTTTCGTCGGCAGCGGGTCAGGCGGTGTGCCGCTTCCCAGGCGTGCGACCCACAAGCCGCTCGCCGGGCCGCTGTGCATGCCCAGCAGACCGCGCGTGGCGTCGTCCGAGAAAACCGCCGTGATGGCATCGCCGGCCGAGGTGACCTGGCGGGCCGTGGCCGTCGCGATGTCGTAGAGCCAGGCGTTTCGTTCGACGCCCTGGCCTGGGAGCGTGGCGAGGATCTGCTTGCCGTCTCGAGAGAGGTCGAACGTGGCGAAGCCCTTCCCCTCCCACTCGGTGCCCAGCAGGCGACCCTGGCGGTCGTGCCAGGCGAGGTCGGTCAGCTCGATTCCGCCAGTCCGGAAAACGACGATGCCGTTTCGGGAAACGCTGACGTTCGTCTGGGCGGTGACGCCGGGGTCGTACCAAACGTCCTCGGCGATCGGCCGCGGCTCGCCCTTGAACTCGCGACTGCGGACGTCGAAGGGGTGGGCTACCAGGTAGCGATCCCGGCGGTACAGCAGGTAGCCCGGCTCGACGTAAACGGCGGAGGACGCGGCGGTCGCGGTGAGCTGCTTGCGTTCGCCACTTTCGAGTGAGACGAGCCACAGACCGGCGCGCGCGCGGTCCTTCGCGTTCCTGGAATAGAACAGCACGTGCGCCCCTTCGGGTAGGAACGAGGGGTAGCGGATCGCGTTCTCGCCGGCCGGGACGTCGGCGGCGACAGCCGTCGAGACGGCGCCGCCGCCGGCGCTGATCCGGTTGAGCCCGCTGCCGCCGAACACGATCGTGCCGTCTGCGCGCCAGGCGCCGCCACGGGTGTCGCCCGACGCCGCCAGCGCTTCGACGGTCCCGGTCGCGGCGTCGACCTTCCAGAGCTGCGCCTCGGTGAAGAAGCCGACGAAGCGCGAGTCCGGCGACCAGAAGGGCTCGAGCGCCCCTTCGGTGCCCTCGAGCTTGCGGGCGTCGCGGCTGTCGAGCCTCCGGATCCACAGGTGGGTTTCGCCGGACGCCGACTCGGCGGCGAAGACCAGCGAACTCCCGTCGGGCGAGACCACCACCTGGTTCAGCCGAGTGCCCGGTGGCGGGGGTACGGAGAACTCCATCGGCGCGCCCGGCGCCGACGCGGGCCGCCAGGACATGACGGCGAACGTCAGCGCCGCGCCCAGGAGGCCGGCCCCGGCGATCAGCAGGGCCGATGGCCGACTGGGACGCGGCACTGTCGAAGGTGTCGATCCGGTGTCGGCCGGTCGGCTGGCGCCCGGCTCCTGGAGCTCGTGCCGCGCGTCTCCGATGTCGCGCAGTCGCTGGCGCGGGTCGCGCTCGAGGCAGCGAGCGAGCAGACGCCGGACGTGGGGCGGCGTGCTCGCGGGGAGCGGGCTCCAGTCGATCTCGCGCGCCAGCACGCCAGCGAGCACGTCCGACACCGTCTCGCCGGCGAAGAGCGCCCGGCCCGTCAGCATCTCGTACAGCACGACGCCGAAGGCCCAGACGTCGGCGCGCTTGTCCACGGGCTTGCCGCGGGCCTGCTCGGGCGACATGTAGGCGGCGGTGCCGAGGATCAGCCCGGCCGCGGTGCCGGTGTGCGCGAGCGTGGGCGATTGCGAGAGATCGGCCGAGGACGACACACCGGAAGCGTCGCCGGCCCAGGCCTTCGCGAGGCCGAAGTCGAGCACCTTCACCTTGCCGTCCGGGGTGACCTTGATGTTGGCGGGCTTCAGGTCGCGGTGGACGATGCCCTTCTCGTGCGCTTCCTCGAGCGCCTCGGCCACCTGCTTCGCGATTGCGAGCGCCTCTTCGACCGGGATCGCTCCGCGCTTCAGCCGCGCTGCCAGGTCTTCGCCCTCCACGAGTTCCATCACCAGGACGTGAGCTTTCACCCCGCCCTCGAGCGTCGCGCCCTCGAAGCCGTAGATCTGTGCGATCCCGGGGTGGTTGAGCGAAGCGAGCAGCTTCGCCTCCCGCTCGAAGCGGGCGAGCCGGTCGGGATCGGACGCGAAGGCCGCGGGCAGCAGCTTGAGCGCGACGTCGCGGCCGAGCTTCGTGTCGGTCGCGCGGTACACCTCGCCCATCCCGCCGGCGCCGAGCGCGGCGGTCACGCGGTAGTGCGCGAACGTGCTTCCGAGGGCCACGGACAAGGCGGGCGCAGTCTACTGCAGCTTCTTCGTCTCGTACGCCGTCACCTGGCTGATGCCGGTCCTGCCCGTGCTCGGCCCGCTCTACGAGGACACCAGCGGCAAGGCCGACCTGCAGCTGCGCCTCTCGGCCGCGACCGTGCTCGGCTCCTCGCTGATCCTCGTCTTCGTGGGTGTGGCCTCGGGGCTGGTGCCGGCGCTGAAGGCCTCGCGCCTCGACCCGGTCGAAGCGCTCCGCTACGAGTGACTAGACTGCTGCCTTCATCGCGGTCCGGACGGCAGCCTCCATCCGGGTCACTTCCTCGTCGCTGAGCTCGCTGAACAGCCCGCGCTTGGCTCGGGAGAGCTGGCCGTCGTTCTGCAGGCACAGGCGGACGAAGAGCGAGGCGCGGCGGTCGGGCATGTCGACGACCTCCCTCACTCCGGCAAGGGCCCGATCGTAGGTTAGGACGAAAGCGAGCTCCTGTCGCAGGTCGACGCGAATCGTGTCCGCCACGCGATCGTAGAGATACTCGGCGAGCGGCGTCGCATCGAAGTAGCGATAGAGATCGGCCGTGTGATTGAGCACCATGATCTCCTGATCGCCCGTGAAGCGCCACTCCATGAAATCGAATAGCGGTTTGGAGAACGTCTCCAGCGCCTCGTCATAGCTGCGCCGATCGCGAAGGATCGCCGCCGACACGGGAAAGATCAGGCCGGGCGGACTGAAGCCTCGCTTCGCGAGCACGTGGTGGATCAGGAAGCGGTGGATGCGGCCGTTGCCGTCCTCGAACGGGTGGAGGAAGACGAACGCGAAGGACAGCACCGCCGCCGCCACGACCGGGTCGATCGCCGGGCTGTCCACGAGCCGGCGCGTCATGGCCATCCAAGCGTCCATCAGATCAGGGACATCTTCGGGCTTTGGCGTGATGAAGTGCACGTCTTCGCGATGGTGCCCGACGGTCTCCCCAACGAAGTTCTGGATGCTGCGCCAATCCTGCGCGGCGTACCGGGGATCCACGATCAGTCCCTGCAGACTCAGGAGCTCCGTCTTGCTCGAAGCGTCGAACGCCGGGGAACGCTTCAGCGCGGCAACGAAGCGCTCGGTGCGACTTGCGCTGGGCGTCTCACCTTCGATGGCAAAGGACGAACGTGTTTCTTTCGTGTAGAGGAAGTTGACGGCGCGCTCGAGAGTCGTCGGATCATATCCAGCCGTGAGCGCACGTGCTTCCTCACGCAGGAAACCCGAGAGATGGGTCATGAGCTGCTTGGTCCGGCGGACGATCACGCACATCCCTGGTCCGCCAGGGAGATTGTCGATCACGCGATGGCGCGGCGAGTCGCGCCGGTCCGTGAGGAAATGCCGTTCCGGGTTGAGCGCTTCCACGTAGTTTCCCCTCGACGCGGCGGGAACGTCGAGCGTGCGTCCGGTGAATGTCTCGTAGAGAAACCAGGCACGCCGGCTGTAGCCGCCCGTGGGCTCACGGCGGACCCAAGCCTCCAGGTCGGAAGGCGCGAGCGCCTTGAGAGTACCGACGAGAATGCGGAGGTCGATCGGCTCGTGGCGCAGGGCGAACGCAAGATGAGAGAGGGCCGAGTCGTTCGCGGGCCCGTAGCGCTTCGTATAGAGCTCCACCGCGCGGTGCCCACTGATCTCGGTCCGCCGGGCGCCCGGGCTGATGTAGCTCTCGACGTCGGGTGGCGGCACCCTCAGGCGAAACATCTCCCGAAGGGCTAGCTGGCCGACTGGGCGACGGGCCTGCGTGTTCGTACACCCCTCCGCTCAGGAAACGCAGTTATCCAGGGAGTTTCTCCGGTACCTCGATGGCATCATGGGAAAAACGATTATGAATCGCGTCGCTGTGGTGAAATCAGTTGCTTCCAAACGAGGTGAGCCAGAGAAACTTGCTGATCGACAGAGCATACTGATGATAATAACACAGAAACAGGAAAAATGATTAGGAACCTGGACCTGCTGATTCTCAGTTCTGGCGCCGTGTCGCCCAGCCGACCACGGCCGTGATCGTGGCCTCGGCTGGATCGTCGGCGAGCTGATTGACCAGGAAGCGTTGGCCATCGGGCGCGACTGCGCGGCCGGCGCGGCTTGTCGCCCCGGATCACGCCACCGGTCGCCGAGGCAGCGATCGTCTTGCGCTCACGCGAGCCGCTTGATCACGTAGGCCAGCACGCCGACCGACAGTGCGATCCAGGCGACACCCCAAATGATCGCCGGGATGCCCGTGAGCTGTGCCAGCGCCGCGGCGTCGCTCGCGTTCGAGTGGCGGAACAGCACGTCCGACGCGATGTCCCACACCGCGTAGAGCGCGCTCGTCGCGCCGATCGCCGCGAGCAGGATCTCGGACACGGCAGGCTGGAGCTTCGCGGCGATGGCCACGAACGCGCAGCCGACCGCAAGGCCATAGGCGAAGCCGAAGAGCGTACGGACGTAGAAGAGGGTCACGATCAGCGTGAACGCCCCGATCACGGCGATCACCGTGCGGGAGCGCGTGCGGCGTTCGCCAAGAACGAGGAACGTCGCGCCCCACAAGAGGCTGCCGAGGTAGCCGGCGTTCAGGATCAAGAATGGCCAACCGCCCCGGGTGCGGCAGACGCCGCCCTCGTCGAAGCGCAGGCCGATCGACTCGATCGCGCCGCCCGTGACGACGGCGGCAAGACCGTGCGAGATCTCGTGGAGGAAGACGACGAAGATCCGGAATGGGAAGGCGACGAAGCTGTCCCAGAGCAAGAGCGCGAGCGCCGCGATGCCGAGCGGCAGCAGCAGGCGGCGGGGCGCGGCCATGGCGGAGCCCTACTTCTCGGCCTCGGCGCCCTTTTCCTGCATCCACTTCGTGACGTCGCGCATCCGCGCCCTGAACTGGTGGGGCGGCTCGAAGGGCACCGGCCCCGCAGCCTTCGCCGCGGCGACCACCTCGGCCGCCTCCTTCGGGAGCCCATTGTCCCCATAGTGGGTGACGCTCTCCGCGGCGAGCCGGGCGCGGACCACCAGGACCGAGTAGTTGCGCCCGTTCAGGAACACGTAGCCGAGCGTCCGCCCGAACGGATCGAGGGTGCTCGACCGCAGGAGCTCCACCTCGCTGGCGACGGCGAAGGCGCCCTTCGCAAAGGCGCGGGCCTCGGGACCGAAGTCCTGCGCGTAGGGGAGGTTGTGCTCCAGGTGGCGGGTCTCCGGGGTGTCGATTCCGAGGATGCGCACCGTCTCGAGGTCGCCCTTGGACCAGCGGATGTCCACGGTGTCGCCGTCGTCCATCAGGATCTTGGCCGGATCGACGGAAACGCGGAGCCCGTGGGGCCGGGTCTGGGGCAGAGGCGCCGGTCGGCTCTCGTTGGCGCGGGCTGCGGCCGCGGGCTGGCTGCCAGCGGGGGCCTGGCCGGCGGCCTGTAGGGACGCCTGGAGGCCGAAAAGGAGCGCGACGAGCGTCAAGCAGAAGCGACGGGACATCGGTCGTCCTCCTCGTGAAGGCCGAATCCTCTCACGCTTCGACGTGAATAAACTTCATGGGTCCAATGACATGGAGTACTGGCCCCGGACTGCATTGACTCTAGAAACCCCCCCGCGGGTGCGCTAGCATGACTTCGTTGTGACGGGCGCACGCCCGGGTTCCACCCTGGAAACCCCAAGACACGTTCCCCTCCCGGTGAAGAGGGGTCGCGGGCCGGCTTCCGCCTAGACCCCATGCCAGAACGCCGTGTCGCCGTCATCGCTGGATGCCGCACGCCCTTCGCGCGCTCGGGCACCGCGTTCCGGGACCTGAGCGCCGTCGATCTGGGCAAGGCCTGTGTCCGCGAGCTCCTGGAGCGGACCGAGGTCGATCCGGCGTCGATCGGGGCGGTCGTGATGGGGCAGGTCGTCCCTTCGGTCAGGGCTCCGAACCTGGCTCGCGAGGTCGGCCTGGGGGCGGGCCTCCCCAAGGAGGTGCCGGCCCATACCGTGAACCGGGCGTGCGCCTCTGCCAGCCAGGCGATCGCCGACGTCGCCGCCGAGATCCGCCTCGGACACCTCGATGCGGGGATCGCCGGGGGCGCCGAGTGCCTGTCCGACGTGCCGATCCCGCTCAGCCGTCGCCTCGCGCGCGCACTCGTCGAGGCCCAGCGGGCGAGGTCGCTCGGCGCGCGGCTCTCGGTCCTGACGAAGCTGCGGCCCCGCGACCTGGTGCCCGAATGGCCGGCTGTGGCCGAGCCGTCGACCGGCCTGACGATGGGCCAGTCCGCCGAGAAGATGGCCAAGGAGAACGGCATCGCGCGCGAGGAGCAGGACCGGATCGCGCTCGCCTCGCACCGCAACGGCTGGGCGGCGACCGAGGACGGCCGGCTTCCGTATGAAACCTGCCCCGTCTTCGTGCCGCCCCGCTACGAGCCCGTGAGCGCCGACAACCTCCTGCGCCGCGACACGTCGCTCGAGGCGCTGGCGGCGCTGCCGCCCGCCTTCGACAAGCGCTACGGGAGCGTCACGGCCGGCAACTCCTCGGCGCTCACGGACGGAGCCGCCGCCGTCTTGCTGATGGCGGAGGAGAAGGCGCTCGCGGAGGGCCGTGAGCCGCTCGCTTTCGTCCGCTCGTGGGCGGTGGCCGCGGTCGATCCCGGCGGGCAGCTGCTCATGGGCCCCGCGCTCGCCGTGCCGAAGGCGCTCGAGCGGGCCGGGGTCGAGCTCTCGGACATCGACCTCATCGAGATGCACGAGGCGTTCGCCGCTCAGGTCGCCTCGAACATCCAGGCGCTCGAGTCGGAGAGCTGGGCGCGCGAGAAGCTCGGCCGCTCGAAGCCGGTCGGGAAGGTGGAGCGCGACCGGCTCAACGTCTGCGGCGGCTCGATCGCGCTCGGCCACCCCTTTGGCGCTACGGGCGCGCGGCTGGTGACGACGCTCGCGAACGAGATGATGCGGCGCGGGGCGCGGCTCGGCCTCGTCTCGGTGTGCGCGCAGGGCGGGATGGGCTTCGCCATGGTGCTCGAGCGATGAGCGGCGCATTCGTCTGCGAGCGTGGCCCGGACGGCGTGCTGCTGATGACGCTCGACGTGCCGGGCGAGAAGGTCAATACGCTCGGCCGCGAGCGGATCGCCGAGTTCGAGACGCTGCTCGACGAGGTGGAGCGCGACCCTGCCGTGAAGGCGGTCGTGATCCGCAGCGGCAAGCCCGACAACTTCATCGCCGGCGCCGACATCTCCGACTTCACGCGCATTCGATCGGCCGAGGAGGGCGAGGCGCTGTCGCGCGCCGCGCACGCGATCCTCGGCCGTGTCGAGGCCTGCCGCGTCCCGGTCGTGGCCGCCATCCACGGGAGCTGCCTCGGGATCGGGACCGAGCTGGCTTTGGCGTGTCGCTATCGCGTCGCCTCCGACGAGCCGAAGACCGCGATCGGCCTGCCCGAGGTGATGCTCGGGATCGTGCCGGGCGCGGGCGGGACACAGCGGCTGCCGCGGCTCGCGGGCCTCGCGACGGCGCTAGACCTGATCCTCACCGGCCGGGCGCTGAAGCCGTCGCGGGCGCTCCGCGCGGGGCTCGTGGACGAGCTGTGCGCGGCGCCGATCCTGACCGACGTGGCGCGCCGCAAGGCACAAGCACTCGCCGAGGGCCGGCTGCGGCCCGAGCGCGCGGGAATCAGGCTGCGCGAGCGCCTGCTGCGGCCGCTCATCTTCTGGAAGGCCAGAAGCTCGGTGCTCGCGAAGACGGGCGGACACTACCCGGCGCCGCTCGCCGCGATCGACGTCGTCAAGCACGGCACCGCGGCGACGCTCGCCGAGGGCCTGGCGCTCGAAGCCCGGGAGTTCGGGCGGCTCGCCGTCAGCGACGTGTCGCGCGCGCTCGTCTCGATCTTCTTCGCCACCCAGGAGATCAAGAGGGACACCGGCGTTCCGGAGGGGACCGCGGCGGCCGATGTCGGCAAGCTCGGCGTGCTGGGCGCGGGCCTCATGGGCGCGGGGATCGCGTGCGTGGCCGCCGAGGCGGGCGTCGCGGTACGCATGAAGGACGCCTCGCTCGAGGCGCTCGGGCGCGGCCTGGGGCAGGTCCTTGGTGTCTTCGAAGAGCGGCGGAAGCGGCGCAGCCTGACCGGCCGGGAGGTCGGTCAGCGGATGGACCGCATCTCGCCGAGCCTGGACCTCCGCGGCTTCGCCAGGGCCGAGCTGGTGGTCGAGGCGGTGTTCGAGGATCTGGAGCTGAAGCGGCGCGTGCTCGCGGAAGCGGAGAGCGTGATCCGCGAGAGCTGCGTGTTCGCGAGCAACACGTCTTCGATCCCGATCGGGGAGATCGCCCGCGGCTGCCGCCGCCCCGGCCGCGTGCTGGGCATGCACTTCTTCTCGCCCGTGCACAAGATGCCCCTGCTCGAGATCGTGATCACGCCCGAGACCGAGCCGGGCGCGATAGCCACGGCGGCCGCGTTCGGGCGGCGCGTGGGCAAGCACGTGATCGTGGTCCGCGACGGCCCGGGCTTCTACACGAGCCGGGCGCTCGCGGCGTACATGAACGAGGCGACACGCGTCCTGGAGGAGGGTGCCACGATAGGCGCACTCGACGACGCGATGATCCGCTTCGGGTTCCCGGTTGGACCGTGCGCGCTCCTCGACGAGGTGGGGATCGACGTCGCGGCGCGGGTGGCCGGCGTGATGCAGCGGCACTTCGGCGAGCGGATGGCGCCGCCCGCTTCGATGGCGGCGCTCCTGGCCGACGGGCGCAGGGGACGCAAGGCCGGGCGGGGCTTCTACACCTACGACGGCGGGAAGAAGCGCGTCGACGAGTCCGTTTACGCCCTGCTGCCCCGCGAGGCGGCGCACCGCGCGCTCGACGCGCACCGGACGCAGCAGCGGCTCGTGTTCGCGTTCCTGAACGAGTCGATCCGCTGCCTGCAGGAAGGCATCCTGCGCTCGCCCCGCGACGGGGACGTGGGCGCGGTGTTCGGGCTCGGCTTCCCGCCCTTCCTGGGCGGGCCGTTCCGCCACCTCGACCGGCTGGGGGCCCGCTTCGCCCTCGAGACGATGGAGTCGCTGCGCTTCGAGCCGGCGCCGCTGCTCGTGGAGCTGGCCCGGGAGGGCCGCACCTTTCATGCCGCAGGATACTGAGCGTCTCGTGAGCGGGCAGTCGCCGAGGCGCCGCCCGTGAGCCGCAACGGCCGCGTGCTGAAGCCGCCCCGCACCGCCGGTCCTTCGGTGGTGCGGCGCCGCTTCCAGGGCACGCTCGGCAAGCGCCGCACGCTGGAGATCCTCCCGGTCCTCACGCAGGCGCACGCCGCCTACATGGGTCTGAAGCGCAGCGCCAAGGCGATCAAGGGCCGCGGGGCGAACGTCTTCACGCAGTGGGTGGGCGACCCCGACGCGCTCGGCAGCGCCGTGCTGCTCACCGCCATCCTGCGCGAGCTGGGCGCCGAGGAAGTGCGGATCCTGACGGGAAGCCTCGGCCACCCCCAGAATCGCAACCTGGTCGAGCGCTGCGGCATCCGGCTGCTCGATCCCAACCGCGACCGGCTGCGGCGCGGGCTGCACTGCATGGTGGACACCTCGCCCCCGCTCGGGACGCTCGCGACGACGGGTGTCGAGCCCGTCACGGACTACTTCTTCGTGGCCGATCACCACGCCGATCCGGCCGAGGTGGAGCAGAACTGCCGCGCGCAGGGCGTCAAGCGCGTGCGGCTGCCGTTCGTGGGCCTGGCCGTGGGCTCGACCTCCGCCTTCATGGCGGTGCTCGCCGCCATGTTCGACGTGCTCGACAGCCTGAGCCCGGCGGACAAGGCCGCGGCCGCGCTCGGCATCTACACCGACACGAGCGCGCTCCTGCACGGCTCGACGCCGCTCGACTTCAAGATGTTCGAGGTGCTCACGCGCTCGGAGGAGACCCAGGACATCCTCGACGAGCTGCGCGACTACCGCGTGCCGCCCGAGTGGTACGCCTACCGCGCCGCCGCCTTCCGCAACCAGGAGGTGACGGGCGCCGTCCGCGTCGCGCCGGTGGGCTTCGTGCGCGACGCGCATCGCGACGTGATCGCCGAGATCGCCACCGAGCTGCTGCGGATCGAGAAGACCTCGATCGCGATCGCGATCGGCGTCACCACGCGCGGCGTCGAAGTGTCGGTGCGCGCGGACAGCCGTTTGCTCGGCACCGACCAGCAACGCATCGTGCGCGTGATCGACTACCTGCTGGAGTCGGCGTTCCCGGGCGTCTCGGGCTTCCGCCACGACCGAAGGCCGCCGCACCGCGTGGAGGGCGGGGCCTGCGGCCCGCTCACGAAGGACCAACGCTCCGAGTGGGGGCTCGACAACGGCGGAGTGCGGGTCGCCAGCAACGGGCCGATCCTGGCCCACTGCCAGGAGCTCGCGCGCCAGCTGGTGGCGGCTCTGCGGGATCTCGAGACGCTGCAGCCGGGCGAGATGGAAGGCCTGCTGCGCGAGGTGGAGGCGGCCAAGAGACGCTAGGCGACCGGGGGTTAGTGCTCGAAGAGCGCCACGAAGCCGGCGAGGTCTAGCCTGGCCAGCGTCGGGATCACGGCGAAGCAGTCGCGCGCGAGCTCGGCGCGCCCCTCGCGCTGGAGCGTCTGCTCGAGCCGGTCCATCAGGGGCAGCAGCAGCGTCACGTCCGAGATCGCGTAGCGGAGCTGTTCGTCGCTCAGCTCGGGGCTCGACCAGTCGGAGTGGCGCGCCAGCTTGTCGAGCTCGACGTCCAGGAACTCGAGCAGGTTGTCCTTCAACCCGTGGCGGTCGGTGTAGGTGCGCGCCAGCTTGCTGGCGGTGCGCGTGCAGTAGATCGGCGCCGTGGTGATGCCGAGCCAGTGGGCGAGCGCCGCCACGTCGAAGCGGGCGAAGTGGAATACCTTCAGCACGCGCGGGTCTTCCATCAGGCGCTTCAGCCGCGGCGCGCGTGTGGCGGGCGGTCGGGCCGGGTCGAGGCTCTCGCGCGGGACCTGCACGATCGCCGAGCGCATCGCCCGATTGCAGAGTTGCACCAGGCACAGGCGGTCGCGCCGCGTCTCGAGCCCCATCGTCTCGGTGTCCACCGCCAGATCCGGACCCGCGAGGTACGCCTGGAGCAGCTCCTCGGTCAGGTCGCCTCTCACGATCTGCGGCACCACGTCGGGGGGACGCTGGGGCATCGCCGTTTCGCCTCCTGGCGGACGAGCGATCCTACCACCGCGCGTGGACGCGGACGTGAGCCGAGGAAGCCGTCGCGGCTGCGGCGGAACTAGAATGCCGGCGATGCCCTGGCGTTGGGTCCAGCCGTCGTGTGTGGTGGGCGTCGCGCTCGTCGGCGCGGTGTGCGCCCGCGCCGACGAGCGGAGCCGGCAGTGGCACGCGCTGCCAGTCGAGGGCGGCGCCTCCGTCCTCGCGCGGGCGGCGGGGCTCGAGCCGGGGCTGCCGTCTTGGCGCATCCTCTACGAGGCGTGCCGGCGACGCCACGGGCTGTGGGGCGAGGACGCGGGCAGCGCCTCCGAGACGGATATGCCGGAGACGCCGCCCGGCGAGGCGTCGGTGCCGCTGCCGCTCGCCCCCGCGTTCTGGCGTGGACTCCTGCGCGACGGCAAGCAGCTGCCGGACGGCCGGCTGGCGCTCGCGATCCTCGCGGATCGGCGCTCGGCGCTGCTCTACCGCGGCCTCGCAGGCCTCGACGAGGAGACGCTCGCGGCGCTCGGCACGGAACCGGACGCGCTGCGCCGCATCCAGCGCCGCCACGCCGAGGCTTTCGCGGCGTTCGCCTCCCGCTTTGCCGTGCGCGGCGGGGCGGTGGCGGTTCCGGGCGGCCCTGCGGCCGAGGCGAGCTGGCAGGCGCTCGTCGGAGAGAGCCCGAAAGCTCCCGCGCGCTTCCTGCTGAAGCTCCTCGAGCGCAGCGAGGGACGGCTCGCGTTCCTCTACGACTCCGTGGCGCGGCTCGACGCCGCGCGGCAACGCCTCGCGCTCGGCGTGGCGGGCGGTCCCGGGAGCGAGCCGGCCGCGCCGCTGCGCGCGCTCTACTCCGCCTTCGAGGCGGAGGCCGCCTGGTGGCGCAGCGGGCGCGGCGCTTTCACGCGTCCCGATGCCGACGCGGCGCGCGTGCTGCGCGAGCTGCGGCTCTCCGAGGACGGCGGCGTCGCGCGCCCGGTGTCGCGCGCGTTCTGGTCAGCCGTGTTCGACGGGGAGCAGGCGACGCCCCAGTCGGTTCGGGAATCGCCGCGGGCCTCTGTCGCGTGGCTCGCGGCCCGGATCGGCAGCGGCGATCCACGGCTGCGGCGGCTGCGGCTCGAGCAGCTCTCGTTCGCCCAGCGCGTCTTCGGCGCGGCCGCGGACACGGCGCCGATGGAGGCGATCCAGGCGCTCTCGGGGCTCCGCGACACGCGGGCGCTCGTGCTCGCCCTCGAGCGTCTCGGATCGCGCGATCCCGCCTTCTTCGCCGCCGCGGTGACGGGGGCGCGGAGCAATCTGACGTTCCAGGTTCCCGAGGACCTGGCGCGCGCGCACGCGGGTTTGCAGGGGGCGCTCGCGGTCGTGGACCGCGCGCGCTTCAGCGGGGCGCTCGACACCCTCGCGGCCGAGCGGCTGGTGCGGTCGCTGGTGCAGGTGCCGTTGCCCGGTGTCGTGCCGTGGGAGCGCGGCCTCGGCGGCTGGGTCCAGCAGACGCTGCTGCCGGCCCTCGCCGGTGCGGTGGGTGGCGGGGCGGCGGACGCCGACGAGACCGTGCTGCGGGCAATGGCGGGCGCCGCCACCGACCGGCCCGCCGGCTCGAGCTTCGATTGGGAGGGCCTCTGGTACCGGGCGCAGCCGGAGCGCGCCGAGCTTCGGCGCCTCGAGGGTGTCCGGCGCCGACAGGCTGGTCAGAGCCTCGAGGCTGCTCTGCGGGAGTGCGGCGCGCCGGCCGAGAAGGAGCGTCACCTCTGCGCCGGAGCCGTTGGCGCAGCGCTCACGTCGCTCGTGTATGCCGCGCACCTCGGCGAGCCCGACGGGCCGGCGCTGCGGGGCGAGGACCCCGCGCGGCGTCACGAGTTCCTAAAGGACGCGTGGGCGCTGCCGAGCGAGGTGTCGGGGCCGGGCGTGCCGTGGCACGTGCAAGGGTCGCTGCTCGGTCTCGAGACGGCGCTCGCGCGCCTGTTGCTGCATCGCCTCGATGCCGACGCGCTGCCCGACCGGGCACCCGTGATCGACGCGGTGCAGCGGCGGCGGCTCGCCGTGAGCGCCGGCCTCTCGAACGCGCTCGAGCTGCGCGACGCGGACCAGGGCGCACTCGCGGCCGCCGTGGCGGCCGGGCGCCGCCGGGTGCAGGGGCTCACTCCGGAAAGCCCCGACCTGCAGGCGGTGGCGCGCGACGCGGGCCTCGACCCGTGGCGTGCGCGCGCGCTCGAGTGGCTCCTCGAGCACGAGCGTGCGGCGCTCTCCGCCTTCTTCTCCCTGGGCGAGCTCGCGTACCTGGGCGAGCCCGCGGGAGGGCGCTGGGACGGCTGGGGCGCACCCGATCCCACCGTGTCCGGCCTGCGGCTGCGGCTGCCGCTTCCGCGTCCCCTCGACGACAGCTCGGGTCGCCGGCCCGAGGCCGCGCTCGCCGAGGGCTTCGTCGACCTCGGGGTCCGGGTGGCAGTCCATCTCACGGAACGCGGGCTGCCCGCGAGCCTGGCGCCCGCGCTCGTCTCCACGCTGCTTCCCGACCTGTTCATGGAGGCGCGGCCGGTGGCACCCGACGACCGCTTCGCCCTCGACGCCTGGGCGCGCGCCCAGACGGCCGAGAGGCTCGACGACGCCGTGGCCTCGCTCGTCGGGCGGGGACCGCTGCAGCCGGCGCCGGCGCCGGGGAGGGCCCGCTGAGGCTGCTTGCGCTCGGCGCGCTCCTGGCCGTCGCCTGGGCCGCGCCGCCGCCCACTGCCCAGACCGCAGCGCGGCTCGCGATCGTCGAGCCCGCGCCGGGACGCTACCTGAGCGGGCGCCAGGTACTTCGGGCCAGCTTCGTGCCCGAGGGACTCCCGGTGGTGCGGCTGATGTTCGCGGCCGACGGCCATCCCGTGTGCGCGCGCCAGGCGCCCCCCTGGGAGTGCGAGTGGGACGCGGGCGACGACGTGGTCTCGCACAACATTCGCGCGGTGGCGGTGCTCGCCGACGGGTCGCGTCTGGTCGACAGCGTGCGCACGGAGGCCGCCGGCTTCGCCCCCGCAGTCGCGGTAGACGTGGTGCAGGTCGCCGCGACGGTGACCGACGGCGACGGACGGCTCGTGAAGGGGCTGGGGCGCGGCGACTTCAAGATCTTCGAGGACGAGCGGTCGCAGGAGGTCACCCACTTCATCGGCGCCGAGGCGGAGCGCGAGCTGGTGGTGGCGGTGGACATGAGCGGCAGCATGACCGCCGCCATGCCGACGTGTCGCGAGGCCGTCAAGCGCCTGCTCGCGACCGTCCGCCCGGTGGACCACGCGACGCTCTTGGCGTTCAACGACTCCGTGTTCACGGTCGCGCGCCGCGACGCCACTCCGGAGGCACGGCTGCGCGCGGTGGACCGCCTCCGCGCGTGGGGCAGCACGGCCTTCCACGACGTGGTGCTGCGCGGCCTCGAGCTGCTCGAGAGCCACCGCGGCCGGCGCGCGCTCATCCTGTTCAGCGACGGCGAGGACATGCTGAGCCACGCCACGGCTTCTGACGTGCAGGCGCGCGTCGAGGTGAGCGCCACGCCCGTGTACGTGATCGCGCAGGGCAAGGGCATGCGCGACGAGCGCCTGAAGCAGGTGCTCGACCGCATCGCGGGCGTGAGCGGCGGCCGCGCCTTCTACACCGACCGGATCGACGAGCTCGAGGGCGTCTTCGCGGAGATCGGCGAGGACATCGCGAGCCAGTATCTGCTCGCCTACGCGCCGGGCGAGCTCGCGCGCGACGGAAGCTGGCGTACCATCCGGGTCGACGTCTCTGGGCGTTCGAAGGACTACGGCGTCCGCGCGCGGCAGGGATACCGCGCGCAGCCCCGGGAGAGGTGAGCAGGCGCGGACTGCGCTACCTCGAGTCGCGCGCCGGCGGCTGACGGCCGGAGAGCGACCAGGCGCGTCAGCGGCCGAGCAGGCCCCGGAGCCAGCCACGCAGGCCGGCCGTCTGCTCGGTGTGGTGCAGCCGTACCTGCTCCTCGCGCTGCAGCCGGTCGAAGCACGCGGCGCAGAGCGGTCCCTGCAGCCCGATCCACCGCGGCGAGGCGAACGACCGCCCGCAGCAGGTGCACTGGATCGGCCGGGTTTGGTCTCGCTCGTTCAAGAATGTGTGGGGTGGCTGACGGGATTCGAACCCGCGACCTCATGGGCCACAGCCAAGCGCTCTAACCAAGCTGAGCTACAGCCACCACCGATCGAATGGCGCGCCTGAAGGGATTCGAACCCCTGACCCGCAGCTTAGAAGGCTGCTGCTCTATCCAACTGAGCTACAGGCGCAGGCGCCAAACGTCGAAGTGTAGCACGAGTGCCACCTCTGGTCGGGGAGACAGGATTCGAACCTGCGACCGCGAGCGCCCAAGGCTCGTGCTCTACCAGGCTGAGCTACTCCCCGTTACAGCGTCCCCGTTACAGCGTCCCCGTTACAGCGTCCCCGTTACAGCGTCCCCGTTGCAGCGTCCCCGTTGCAGCGCCGCCGTTCCTGGTGCGACGAAAGATGATACCAGCCCAGGGCGGTATCATGCCCGGCCATGACGGACCTGCTGCTCGCGAGCCAGAACCCGGGCAAGCTCGAGGAGATGCGCGTGCTCGCCCGCGGGCTGCCGTTCCGCGTGCTCGGGCCGCGCGAGATCGGCCTCGTGGAGGCGCCCGAGGAGACCGGCGCGAGCTTCCTCGAGAACGCGCGCATCAAGGCGCTCGCCTACGCGCGCGCGTCGGGCCGGCTCACGCTGGCCGACGACTCGGGCCTCGCGGTCGACGCTCTGGGCGGCGCGCCCGGCCTCTTCTCCAGCCGCTTCGGAGGCGAGGGAGCGAGCGACCTCGAGCGCAACCAGCTGCTGCTGGACAAGCTGCGCGACGTCCCCGGCGCGGAGCGCGGCGCGCGCTTCACGAGTGCTATTGCCGTCGCGCGGCGGGACGAAGTGCTCTTCGAGGTGGAGGAGAGCGTCGCCGGCGTCATCGCCGGCGCGATGCGCGGCGGGAACGGCTTCGGCTACGATCCGCTCTTCTTCTACCCGCCGTTCGGCAAGACCTTCGGCGAGGTGGAGCGGGCCGAGAAGGACCGCGTCAGTCACCGCGGCAAGGCCTTCGCCCGCCTGCGGGCCTTCCTCGCCCGGATCATTCACGAGGCCGCGGGATCCTCCGAGTGAATGATCCGTTCTGGAGCCGTCGAAGGGCCTTCGAGACGTTTCGGGGCAGTAGTGCCGCAGCGACAGAGTGAAGGCGGGGCAGCTCTGGCGCGCTGAGCGCATGGGGTTGAGACGAAACGAAATCGGACTATTCATGAGGAAGGTCAGTCAGTCGGACCTCATGAATAGGAGTCCGGGTTACCCCGCCTTGGGCTCGAAGTCGCCGAGGGTCTTTTTCTGGAGCGCCACGAGCTCGCGGATGCCCTTGTCGGCGGAAGCCATGAGCGCGGCCAGCTCCTCATCGGAGAAGGGGCGGCCTTCGGCAGTGCCCTGGACCTCGACGAATGAGCCACGGCCGGTCTTCACGATGTTCATGTCGACGTGGGCCGTCGAGTCCTCCTCGTAGTTGAGGTCGAGCAGGATGGCTTCGCCCACCTTGCCGACGGACACGGCCGCCACGTAGTCGGTGACCGGGATCTCGGCGGGGCCGCCCGCGCGGCGTTTCTGGCGCAGGCCAAGGACGAGCGCGACGAAGGCGCCCGTGATCGAGGCGCAGCGCGTGCCGCCGTCGGCCTGCAGCACGTCGCAGTCGACCCAGATGGTGCGCTCGCCGAGCGCCTTCATGTCGACCACCGCGCGGAGCGAGCGTCCGATCAGGCGCTGGATCTCGTGCGTGCGTCCCGAGGGCGCGCCCTTCACGACCTCGCGCGGCGAGCGCGTGCTGGTGGCGCGCGGCAGCATGCCGTACTCGGCCGTGACCCAGCCCTCGCCCTTGCCCTTGAGGAACGGCGGCACCTTGTCCTCGAAGCTCACGGCGCACACGACGCGCGTGTCGCCGACCTCGACGAGACACGAGCCTTCCGCGTGCTTCAGGAACCCGGTGGTGAGGCGGACCGGCCGCAGCTCGGCCGGGCCGCGGCCGTCGGCGCGCGTGCCCGGCTCGCGGGTGAGGACCTTCGGGTCGATCTGCGGGCGGAAATCGCCGAGCCGGAAGCTCACGGCTTGGGGCCTCCGACGACCGGCGCGGGAGCGGTGCGCGCGAGGCCGTAGAGCCGCCGGTACTGCTCGCGGTTGGCGAGCACGATCATCACGTAGTTGCGCGTCTCGGTGAACGGGATCGTCTCGATGAAATCCTCGGCGGGCTGCTCCCCCCGGGCCAGTGTCCAGGCATCCACCCGGTGCGGGCCGGCGTTGTAGGCGGCGAGCACCTTCTCGACGGCGCCCGCGTAGCGCTCGCTCATCAGGCCCAGGTAGTGAGTCCCGAAATCGAGGCTCGTCGCGGGGTCGTGGAGCGCGGCGCGCTTGAAGCGGACGCCCTTGGCCCGGGCGATCGTCCGGCCGGTGGCGGGCATCACCTGCATCAGGCCGCGCGCTCCAGCCCGGCTGAGCGCGTCCGGGTCGTAGCTCGACTCCTGCAGGATCAGCGCCGCGACGAGCGCCGGATCCAGTCCGTCCTCGCGGGCCGCCGCCAGCAGCTCCTGGTCGAAGCGAATCGGGAACAGCACCTGCCAGACCTCGCGCGGCAGCCGGTCGCCCGCCTCTCCGACCCACTCGGGGTAGGCGCGCTTCATCGCCGTGATCGCGGGGCGGAAGCGCCCGCGCTGCCAGTCGACCCAGGCCACGGTCGCCGTCACCCGCGGCGTCTCGGGCAGCAGCCGCAGCTCGGTCGCGGCCTCGTCGAGCCGCTCGATCAACAGCAGCTGGCGGGCGCGGCTCGCGCGCGGCTCGGGCAGGGGGAGATCCGGGACGGGCGCTTCGGCCGTGACGACGGGCAACGCCGCAACGATGCCGCCCAGGCGGGCGATCGCATCCTGCGCGCGCATGCCGTGGTAGGCGTTCTTGTAGCGCTGGACCGTCTCCCGGAAGAGCTCGCGGGCCCGGTCGTTCTGGCCGAGCGCCTGGCGCGAACGGCCCGACCAGTAGAGCAGGCCCGCCGTGGCGCTGCCCGGTGTCCGCCGCCTCGCCGTGGTCTCGAACGTGCGGGCCGCCGCTTCGAAGCGACCGGCGCGGTAGTCGCCCCAGCCGGCACGCCAGGCCGCACGCTCCGCGTAGCGCCCGTCCGGGTACTCGGCGAGCAGGCGCCGCCACCAGGGAGCTGCGCCCTCGTCGAGCGCGTCCTTCTGGTAGTGGTTCGCGAGCGACAGCAGCGCTTCTTCACCCCACGGCGTTCCCGGGAAGCGGTCGGCGACCGGCAGGTAGGGCGCGGCGGTGCGACTGCGGCGCGCGCTGTCGGCCGCGATGCGGAACGCGGCCTCGGCCGCGTGCGGCGATCCCGCCTCTACCTTGAGCAGCACGGCGCGGCCTTCCGTGCGGCGTCCGCGTGCGACGAGAGCGCGCCCGAGCCGGACGCGCGCGAGATCGGCCTCGTCGGGGCCGAGGCTGGCGAGCGGCACGGCGCGCAGCGATTCGAGCGCCTCGCCGGCGCGCCCCGCGGCCAGCAGGGCCGAGCCGCGCTCGAGCAGCAGGCGCGCGCGGTCGGCGGCGGGACGAGGCGGTAGAGCGGTCGTGAGACCCGCGAAGCGCGCGCGTGCCTGCTTCGCCTCCGGCGCGAGCGGATACTCGCGGTCGAGACGCTCGAAGGCGGCCGCGGCCGCAGCGCGCTCGCCGCGGGCGAGGTGCAGCGCGCCGAGCTCGAGCAAGGCCGCGGGAGCGGCCCCCGGGCACGCCGCCGCCGCGCGCTCGAGGGCCGCGAGCGCCTCGTCCTTCTGGCCCGCGCGGCCCAGAAGCTCCGCGGCCTTCGGCAGCGCGGCGCACACGACGGCGCTGCCCGGCTCGTCGGCGGCGGCGAGCGCCGCGGCGGCCGCTTCCGGGACCCGGCGGAGCAACTCGTGCGCGCGGGACGCCGCGAGGAACGCGTGGTCGCGGAGCAGCGTCTTGTCGATGTCGGGGTGGGTGAGCTCGGCGAGCGCGTCCTGCGGCCGAGCCGCGTCCAGCAACTCGAGGCCGGCCGCGAGTCGCGCGAGACCGCCGGCCGGGGTCGCGGCCAGGCGCCGCGACATCGCATCGAGCGCGGCGATCGGGTTGGCGCTCTGGGCGGCCTCTCGCACGGCGGCCTCGGCTGCGCCGCGCGGCTCCACGGCGAGCCGCCAGGTGGGGGTCGCGGCCGGCCCGGGATCGGCCAGCAGCAGCAGAACGGCCACGGTCGCGCCCAAGCCGCCGACCTTACTGGCGCCCAAGGGCCGCGGCGTCGCCCCCGGCCAATATCCGCACCAGCTCGTCCTGGAAGTAGTCGCTCGCATCGCGCACCGGAGCGGGGACGCGATCCGAGTACATCTGGCGCCCGCGTTCGATGTCTTCCTTGAGCCGCTCGTAGATGTCCCTGGTCTTGCGACCCTCGGTGACCTTCGCCTCGTTGTAGAGCTTGATCTCGCTCACCACCAGCCGCGCGAAGCGCTTGGCGTCCTCGTGGGCCTTCTGCGCCTCCGGCGGGACTGCGGCGCGCGCCGGAGCCGGCGGCGGCACTGCGGGCGGCCCGGGAGTGAAGGCGGCGGGGCGCAGCGGCGGAGCGGTGGAAGGGCGTGCCGGTGGCGCGGGCGCCGGCTGCGGGCGGCCCGTGAGCGTGCCGGGACGCGAGCCGAAGCCCGTGCCCGGCCCGTCCGGGGCGGGAGTGGCCGGAGCGGACGGCCGCATCCCGGGGCTCGTGCCGCCGGCCGTCTTGGGAGCAGCGCTCAGGATGTCGATCACCTTGCCGGCGTAGGCGACCATGATCTCCACGAGATCGGCGGTCCCCGAGGGCATCTCGTCCTGCGTCGTGTCGCAATAGAGGATCGCCGCGACCTTGTCGCGCAGGATGAGCGGCACCGCGAGCAGCCCCTGCGGCGCGCCCCCGAGCCGCGCGAGCGCCTGGGCGGTCGCGGGGGAGTGGCTGACGTGCCCGCGCGTGGCGTTGCGTGAGCCGTGGGCGAGACGGAACACCGTATCGGCGGTGAGCGGGATCGTGAGCGCCTTGACGGCCTCCGAGTGGTCGAAGCCGCGCGCGTGCCAGCCGACGGCCGCGTTGTTCTTGACGACAAACATCGCGGCGCGCTCGACGTGGCGCGTGACCTCGCCCATGAGGTGCGTCAGCACCTCGGAGAGGTTGGTGCCCTTCTCGATCGCTGCCATCGCCGCCTTCAGGCCGGCGTAGTCGGCTGCGCCTGCTGCCGGGGGCTGCTGCGCCAGCACTTCCCCGATCGCTTGCGCGATCGAGCCCTCGTCGACCTTCTCGTCGTAGCGCGCGACCGTTTCCCCGAGCTCGTCGAGCGCGTTCACCAAAGAGGCCTGGTGACCCTGGATGGCCCGTTGGATCTCGACGACCCAGTTCGCCATCTGCTGACTGATGAGGGCGGAGGTTCGCGCCTTCAGGTCGTCTTCGAGGCCCATGTTCTCCCCGGCGGCACCGCCGAAAACCAAGCAACGTCCAGACTTACGTCGCGATGCATTATCCAGTACCGCAGCCGGGGTGTCAACGACGCGGCCGCGCGGCGCCGAGGCGCGGACGTATGATCGGAGCATGTACCGAGCGGTCAGGTTTCTGGTCCGCATTCTGATCCTCGCCCTTTCGTTCGGGGCGTCGGCGTCGGCACAGGATTTCTGGAAGCACTGGGGCGACGGCAAGGCGGAGCTCAACGGCTACTCGTTGAAGCAGCCGCGCTACGGCGCGCTCCGTTCGGGGACGGCCGTGCTGGTGTTCGTCACCGAGGACTTCTCGGACGCTCTGCGTGTGAAGGCCGAGCCGGGGCGGCATCCGGCCGCCGACGTCTTCCCGGTGCTGAAGCTCAACGCCGTGCGCGACTTCGCCACGGGCATCTACGACTACAACGTCATGACTTCGACCTTCCTGCGTGTCGCCGCGGGCTTTCCGATCGCCAAGGTCAGCTTCTCGAGTCAGGAGTGGTGCGGCCACGTCTGGCATCAGCTGGTTCCTCGCGCGGGACGGCTGAGGGGTGTCTTCCACAGCTATTTCGACGGTGAGGCGGACGGCGCCGAGGACCTCGATCTGCCGCAGGACGGTGTGCTCGAGGACGCGTTGCCCGTCCTGCTGCGCGGCTGGAACGGCGCGTACCTGGAGCCTGGCGAGGGTCGTTCTGTGGCTTTCCTGCCGAGCCTGCTCTCGGCGCGCCTCAACCACCGGCGGCTTTCGTGGACGAGGGCGCGGATCGAGCGTTCGCCCTTGGCGCGGTCGGTGAGGGTGCCTGCCGGCCGCTTCGAGGTGAGCTCCTACAGGGTCGAGACGGAGGACGGTCGTGTGCTGGGCTTCGACATCGAGGCCGCACCGCCCTACCGGCTGGTGCGCCAGAGCGGCCCCGAGGGGGAGGAGTTGGCGCTGCGAGGCTCGACGCGGCTGCCGTACTGGCAGCTCAACGCTCCGGGCGGCGAGAAACACCTCGAGCAGCTAGGCCTCGCCCCGCGATAGCGCGTGCTACACTCGATCCTGGATGGGGGCGTCACGGTTTCGACGGGAACGTGACCCCGAGAGACGCAGGTCGAGCGTGCTTACCGGCTCGCTAATGCGGTGGGAAAACCATAGCTGCCAACGATAACTTGGCGCTGGCTGCCTAACTAAAACCTAGGCAACCCGTTCTGCCGGGGCCCCGCCCACGGGACTTGGACAGAACGTCATAAAGGTGGGCTGGCCGGAAGCTCTCGGTCCGGGGGCGACTGGCGAGATCAATCGGACTAGCCCTGGTCGGTTTCGTCCGGCCTTCACGATCGGGGCGAAATACCAGGTCGGACTAAACCTGTAGGGTCTCTCGCAGGCTCGTTTTCGGACGCGGGTTCAATTCCCGCCGCCTCCACCACCTCCTCGCTGCGCTCGTCGGCGTGGAGGCGCAGGGAACTTGTTCACCGATCCCTATCGGGATCGGGGTCCAATTCCCGCTCCACCTTCTCCTCGCTGTCGCTCGTCGGGTGGACTTAGCCATTACCTTCGCCGCGCAGCCACCAGAGCCAAGCCAATGGCGTAGTGGCGGGACGGGCCAATTCATCCTTGACCTTGCCCGAGGCGGGCTGGTACAAGTCCCTTGCCGCCCGCTCCCTCCGGGAAGGAGCCGTCGAAGTCCGTGACTCCGGAGGACGCCGCCCGGCTCGGGGAGCTGCTACTCGGCCAGCGGCTGTTGGCTCTCGGCGTGGTCGTCGAAGGCGCCCCCGTGGTCGGCCTCCTGCCGTACGCGGTGTCCGAGGATCGCCGCGCGCTATACGTTCAGGCATCGGGCCTCGCGCGGCACACGCGGGGGCTCGCCGCGGGAGCCCCGTGGAGTGGGCTGATCCGCGAGCCGGATGGGCCAGAGACCGATCCCCTGCGCGTTCCCAGGCTCCAGCTCGAAGGGGTCGTCGAGCCGCTGAGCCGGTCACACGCCGAGTTCCAGGGTGCGGCGCGCGGATTCCTGACACGGTTTCCGCAGGCGGCCGCGACGCTTCAGTTGGCGGACTTTGGCCTGTACCGCCTCGAGTTGCACGGCGGAAGGATGGTCCTCGGCTTCGGGCAGGCCCTCAACCTGTCGCGGGACCACTTCCTGAATGTCCCAAGCGCTTGAGGTGGCCGTATAATCTCGAACCGATGATCGTCCGGCCACGGATACGCCCGGGATCGGGCGAGCGGGGGCATGAATGGGCAAGCCGCTGAGGGTCGTGGTCGTCGGCGACGCGCACGGCGCCGCCCTCAAGACGGCCAGCGACCTCGAGCAGGCAGGCTACGAGCCCGCGGTGTTCCTGGCTCCCGGCGAAGCGGAGTTCGAGCGCCTCGCACCAGGCTCCGAGATCGTGATCGCGTGGGCCGACGCGACGTCGCTGCCGCCGCAGCGGGTGTTGGCGCTCACCGCGGAACACGGCTTCCCGCCGGTGGTCGTGGTCTCCGATGCCTTCAGCGAGGACGACTTCGTCGGGTACCTGCGCGCGGGCGCCCGCGACTGCGTCCGGCGCGGCGACCTCGTCAGGCTCGAAGCCGCCGTCGAACGCGAGCGGGTTGCGGTGCGCCCGGCGCCGCCTCTGCCGGCGGTCCGGCTCGAGGGCGACGCGGTCGAGAGCTATCGCGCCCTGATCGAGGAGATCCCCGCGCTCACCTACGTGGCGTGGGCCGACGAGGCCGGCAGCCGCGCGTACGTGAGCCCGCAGCTCCAGGCCATGACCGGCTTCACCCCGGGCGAGTGGCTGGCCGAACCGGACATGTGGGTGAGGCGGCTGCACCCGGAGGACCGCGAGCGTGTGCTGCGGCAGTTTCGCGACGCCTGCGCGACCGGCGGGCGCTTCGCCTGCGAGTACCGCATCCTCGACCGCGACGGGCGCGTCGTGTGGTGGCGCGACGAGGGGCGCGTGCTGCCCGACCCGGGCGGCAAGGCGCGCTTCGTTCGCGGCTTCGTGCTCGACATCACCGAGCAGCGCATGGCGGAGGAGTCGCTGCGGCGGCTGCGCCTCTACGACCAGCTCACCGGCCTGCCGAACCGGATGATGCTGCTCAACCGGCTGGGCCGGGCGCTCGTCGAGTCGGCGCGCACCACGCGGCCGCTCGCGCTCTTGATCCTCGCGCTCGACCGCTTCAAGGACGTGACCAACACGCTCGGCCACCATAACGGCGACCTGATCGTGCGCGAGCTCGCGGCGCGCCTGGGCGACGCGCTCGGCGACGGCGACCGCGTGGCACGGCTGCGCGGGGACGAGTTCGGGGTGCTGCTGCCCGACGCCGACGGGGCTTTCGCGCGCCAGGTGGGCGCGCGCATCCTGGCTTCGCTCGAGAAACCGTTCATGGTGCAACGGCTGCCGATCGAGGTCGGCGCGAGCGTCGGGATGGCGGTGGCGCCCGAGCACGCGACCGAAGCCGAGGGGCTGCTGCGGCGCGCCGACGCGGCGGTCCAGGCGGCGCGCAAGCTGGGCGGGGGATCGAGCGTCCTTTACTCGCCCGAGTGCGAGCCCCACGACCCGGCGCGGCTCGCTCTCCTCGGCGAGCTGCGCCGGGCGCTCGAGGGCAACGAGCTGCAGCTGCACTACCAGCCGAAGGTCGACCTCAAGACCCGCACCATCGTGGGTGCCGAGGCGTTGCTGCGCTGGACCCACGCCAAGCGCGGCTTCGTGTCCCCGGCCGAGTTCATCCCGCTCGCGGAGCAGACCGGGCTGATCCGCCCGCTCACGCGCTGGGTGCTCGACCGGGCGACCGGCGAGTCGTGCGCCTGGGCGCGCTCCGGCCGGCGGCTGCCCGTGGCGATCAACGTCTCCGCGCGCAGCCTGCAGGACGGGCGGATCGTGGACGACATCGAGGAGGCGCTGCTGACGCACGACGTGCGCGGCGACCGCTTGCAGATCGAGGTCACCGAGAGCGCGGTCATGAGCGACGTCGGCCATGCGGCCGAGGTGCTCGCGAGCCTGACCGGCCGCGGCGTTTCCGTGTCGATCGACGACTTCGGCACCGGCTACTCGTCGCTCGGGCTGCTGCGCCGGCTGCCGGTGCAGGAGCTCAAGATCGACAAGTCGTTCGTGATCGGGATGGCCGGCGACGGCGCCGAGGACACCGCGATCGTGCGCTCGACGGCCGACCTCGCGCACAACCTGGGCCTGACGGTCGTCGCCGAGGGGGTCGAGGACCAGTGGACGCTCGACCTCTTGTCGAGCTTCGGCTGCGACCAGGCGCAGGGCTATCACATCGCGCGCCCGATGCCCTCGGCGGATTTCATCGCCTGGCTCGGATCGTCCCCCTGGCGAGTGATAGAGAGCTAAAGGCGCGACGCGACGTAGCGTCCCCCCTACTAGGGCGGCGTGACCGGGCGGGCGCTCGTCACCCAGTAGCTCGTCTCGCCGAAGCACGACGGCAGCCCGAGGTGCTGCTCGTAGTGCAGCGTGACGCGCGCGCCGAGGTACTTGTTGATCTCGGCGGCCACGGCGTCGTCGTGCAGGCTGAAGGCGAACACCTCGGGCAGCGCGCCTGGCATGTTCGCCATCGCGAGCTCGCCCTCCCAGGTCTTGCAGATCCAGCCCTTCTTCGAGAATTTCTGCACGTAGCCCGCGCGCTCGCCGGTCGAGTAGGTGAACTTGGCGGCGGCCCAGAGGTAGAGCCCGGTCGCGCCAAGGGCGGCGAGCGCGCCGAACAGCAGGAAGCGCTTGAGACCGCGCCAGGCGCGCGAGGCGAGCCGCCGGCCGCGTGGGATGAAGGGTGCGGTCGCCGGGCTGTTGCTGGCCATCGCTGTCGGGGCTCGCCCTGGAGTCTATCAGGCCTCGACCGCGACCTCCTGCTTGGGCTCGACGACGGAGCCGCGATGCGCCGCGTGCTCCAGGATGCCCGCCTCGAGCCACGTCTCCTCACCCCGCAGCACGCGCGCCCCGTGTCCGTAGCGCGCGCGGTCGTCGTTGCTCCAGAGGTCCCTGAACAGGCCGCGCACGCGGCGGCGCGCCTGGCGGCAGAACACGTCCGCGATGCGCACGGCTTCGGCCGCCTCGGGAGCGTGCGTGTCGGCGAGCGTCTGCGCGCGGCTCACCGACGCCGCCATCGCGAAGGCCTCGTTGGCGATGTCGACCAGCCGGAACAGGAACGCCTGCTTGTTCTGCAGCTTCGCCTGGTAGACCAGCATGCCGTGGAAGCTCGCGCGCGCCAGCCGGCGCGAGGCGCGCTCGACGAAGCGCAGGTGGCTGGCGAGCGGCCCGAACCCGGCGTAGCGCGGCCAGAAGCCCCAGCCCAGGAAGCGCGTCGGGTACCACCAGGCGTAGAACGCCGCCATCTTGGGCAGCACCGCGAGCTTGGCGAGAAGCGGTTTGTCGGGGTCGATGAGCGCGCCGGCGACCTGCAAGTGGCGATCCACCATCTCGCGCGCCATGAACAGGTGCATGATCTCGGTCGAGCCCTCGAAGATCTTGTTGATGCGGTAGTCGCGCATGATCCGTTCGACCGGCACCGGGTCCTCGCCGCGCGCCGCGAGCGACTGCTCGGTCTCGTAACCGCGCCCGCCGCGGATCTGCATCGTCTCGTCGACGACCTCCCAGGCGCGGGCCGTGTTCCACTCCTTGGCGGCCGCCGCCTCCAGGCGGATGTCGTAGCCGCCGCGGTCGGACATCTCGGTCGCCAGGCTCGCGACCGATTCCATCGCGAAGGTCTTGGCCGCGATGTCCGAGATCTTGTGGGTGATCGCCTCGTGCCGGCCGACGGGCTTGCCCCACTGCACGCGCTCGCCGGCCCAGCGGCGCACGATGCCCAGGCACGTCTTCACGGTGCCGACCGAGATGTTGGGGATCGAGAGCCGTCCGTCGTTGAGCGTCGTGAGCGCGATCTTGAGCCCCTTGCCCTCCTTGCCGATCAGGTTGCCCGCGGGCACGCGCACGTCCGTGAAGCGGATCACCGCGTTCGCGAGGGCGCGCAGGCCCATGAAGTGGCAGCGGTGCTCGATCAGGACGCCGGGCCAGTCGGTCTCGACCACGAACGCGCTGATCTTCCGGGTCGCTGGGTCGACGGCCATCACCACCAGCAGCTTCGCGAGCGTGCCGTTCGTGGTCCAGAGCTTGGTGCCGTTGAGGACGAAGCCCGAGCCGTCGGGCGTGCGGACGGCGGTGGTCGCGACCCGCGCCGGGTCCGAGCCCACCTCGGGCTCGGTGAGCGCGAAGGCGGAGATGTCGCCCTTGGCGCAGCGCGGCAGGTACTGGCGCTTCAGCTCCTCCGTGCCGAAGACGAGCAGCGGCGCCGGCACGCCGATCGACTGGTGCGCCGAGAGCAGCGAGGCGACGTTGCCGCAGTGGCTGCCGAGCAGCGTCATGACACGGCCGTACTCCACGTGGTTAAGGCCGAGCCCCCCGTACTCCCTGGGGATCTTGATGCCGAAGGCGCCCAGCCGCCGGAGCCCCTCGATGACGTGCGGCGGGTACTCGCCCGTCCGGTCGATCAGGGCGGCGTCGACCTCGTCGCGCAGGAAGTCCCGCAGCCGCGTGTAGAAGGCGGTGAACTCCGGCCGTTCCTCGCCCGGCAACGGGAACGGGTAGATGAGGTCCTTCCGGAGGCGGCCGAGAAACAGCTCGCGCAGGAAGCTCGGCTGCTCCCACTCGGTCTGGCGCGCGGCCTCCGCGACTCGGAGCGATTCCTTCTCGGTGACGTGGGGCTGCTGCTCGCTGGCCATGACGCGATCGCCTCCGCTCACGATTCTACGCCCCCGTGTCCATAGGCTTCGAAGGCCGTCGCGGCACATTCGTTTCGATCCGTCCAACCCGGCTGGTGCGCGCAAGGGCTCGCAAACTCCTTGCAGGGCGCCGGCGAGTGCCCTTAAACTACTATCGTTGAAGGGCTTCGACCGCCGCGCCGTCACGCGTCCGCTCCGCCTGGCCCTCGCGTGTCTCTTGCTTGCGACGCCGCTCGCCGCGGCCAACGGGCCGGTGACGGTCCTCACAGCGACACAGCGCCGCGAGATCGCCGCGGTCGTGCGCGGCGACGTCGAGCTCGTGCCGATCGACGAGGTGCTGTCCGGCCTGGGCGCGCGCCTCATCAGCGACCCGAAAGGCGTGGCGGTGACCGTGCAGCGCGGCTCGCACGAGCTGGTGCTGCACCACAAGAAGAGCCTGGCCTCGGTCGACGGCGACCTCAAGCTGCTGCCGTCGCCCGCGCTCTTCGACGCGGGACGCTGGCTGGTCCCGGTCGAGGGCCTGGCGCGGGTGCTGACGCCGCTGCTGGAGCGGCCGGTGGAATGGCGCGCGGCGCAGCGCGTGCTGGTGATCGGCCCCGTCGTGATCCCGAAGCTGGCGGTCAACACCTTCGCCTCGGGCGAGCTGGTACGGGTGGTGTTCGAGGCGAGCGAGAGCGTGCCGTTCCGTGTCCAGCAGGAAGCGGGGCGCGTGACGGTCGCGGTGCCGCGCGACCTGCTGGACGTGCTGCTGCAGCCGACGCGGCTCGCGGGCGGCATCGTGAGCTCGGTCCAGTTCCTGGGCGGCCGCGAGAACGTTTTCGCGGTCGTGCTCGGCCCGCGCTTCCAGACGCTGAAGGCGACCGAGCAGGAGGCCCCGGTGCGCCTGGTGCTCGAGTTCCAGGGACCGCCGCTCGGGCTCGGCGAGCGCGCGGCAGCGGCGGCGGCTGCCGCGGCGCCGCGGCAGCCGCCGCCGCGCCCGACCGAGGCCG
>Ga0214472_10000683_pt1 | contig 41275 bp, 31 predicted proteins | sample RVTome_6_FD_207662 | JGI IMG/M metagenome (GOLD analysis project Ga0214472, IMG submission 207662) | Soil microbial communities from uranium-contaminated site in the Upper Colorado River Basin, Wyoming, United States - RVT140D175 | ecosystem: Environmental > Terrestrial > Soil > Contaminated >...
ACCCGGTGGAGCCGGTCGGAACCCACGAGGGAGACGACCACATGAGCAACTACCGATTCGAGACACTTCAGGTACACGCCGGGCAAGAGCCCGCCCCGGGTACCAATGCGCGGGCAGTACCGATCTACCAGTCAACGTCGTTCACGTTCAATGACACCGCCCACGGCGCCCGTCTATTCGGTCTGGAGGAGTTCGGGAACATATACACCCGGATCATGAACCCGACCAGCGACGTGTTCGAGCAGCGGATCGCAGCACTCGAAGGTGGCGTCGCCGCACTGGCAACCGCCAGCGGGCAGGCCGCCCAGTTCCTGACCATCGCAACGCTCGCCGAGGCCGGTGACAACATCATCTCGACGAGCTACCTATACGGCGGTACCTACAACCAGTTCAAGGTGTCCCTCCCGCGGCTGGGCATCAACGTGCGATTCGTAGAGGGCGACGACCCAGCGGACATTGCAGCCCTCATCGACGACAACACCAAGGCGATCTATCTCGAGACGATCGGCAACCCCCGCTTCAACGTCCCCGACCTTCCGGCGATTGCCGAAGTTGCCCACGCCGCCGGTGTTCCGCTCGTCGTCGACAACACCTTTGGTGCCGCCGGTTACCTGTGCCGCCCGATCGAATTCGGCGCGGACATCGTCGTGCAATCGGCGACCAAATGGATCGGTGGACACGGTACGTCGATCGGTGGGGTCATCGTCGACTCCGGCAAGTTCGACTGGTCCAACGGCCGCTTCCCGACCTTCACAGAGCCGGCACCCGGATACCACGGGCTCAAATTTGGTGAGGTGTTCGGCCCCGATGGCCCGTTTGGGAACATCGCCTTCATCATCCGGGCACGGGTGGAAGGTCTTCGTGACTTCGGGCCGGCGCTAAGCCCGTTCAACTCATTCCTGTTCCTGCAGGGTCTGGAGACTCTGTCGCTGCGGGTACAGCGTCACGTCGACAATGCCCAGGAACTAGCCGAGTGGCTCGAGGCGCACCCGTCGGTCAAATGGGTGAGCTACCCCGGGCTGGAGAGCCACCCCTATCACGAGGCCGCCACCCGCATCCTCAGCAACGGCTACGGAGCGGTCCTTGCGTTCGGGATCGAGGGCGGGCTCAGTGCCGGCCAGCGTTTCATCGACTCGGTCGAGCTGGCATCTCATCTCGCCAACGTCGGCGACGCCAAGACACTGGTCATCCACCCGGCATCGACCACCCACCAGCAGCTCAGTGCGGAAGAGCAGGTCTCGTCGGGAGTCACAGAGGACCTGGTTCGGGTATCTGTCGGCATCGAGCACATCGACGACATCAAGGAGGACTTCGAAGCAGCCTTCGCCCGGGCAGGGCTGAAAGGAGCTGCTGCGTGAGCCTCAAGCGTTGGATCTCGGACGACACCGAGTTCATCGACCTCGAGGAGCCCCTTCCCCTCGAATGCGGGCGTGAGCTCCCCCAGGTTCGGATTGCCTACCGAACCTGGGGGCGTCCCCGATCCAGCGCAACGCTCGTTTGCCATGCGCTGACCGGTTCGGCCGACGCCGACGATTGGTGGGCCGATCTGTTCGGCCCCGGCAAGACACTCGACCCCGAGCGCGACTACGTCATCTGTGCCAACGTGCTGGGAGGCTGCTACGGCACCACCGGGCCAACCAGTCGTGCCCGTGGCGCCTTCGAGCCGTACGGAGCAACCTTCCCAAAGGTCACGATCAGAGACATTGTCCATGCTCAAGCGCGGCTGCTCGACCATCTTGGTGTCGATACGCTGAACCTGGTCATCGGTGGATCGATGGGTGGCATGCAGGTGCTCGAGTGGGCATTGCTCTACCCGGAACGCGTCAAGGCCATCGCACCCATCGCGGCGCTTCCAACCCAGACACCGTGGGCGGTTGCCCTGAGCGAAGCCCAGCGTCAGGCAATCGAAGCCGACGCCAACTATGCCGGCGGGCGCTACCCGCTCGGTGCGGGGCCTGCGAAAGGGCTTGGTGCGGCCAGGTCGATGGCGATGATCAGCTACCGCAGCCCGCACAACTTCGCCAGCCGGTTCGGCCGTGTCCTCGCAGACGAGGACACGCTCCAGGTGCAGCGGTACTTGCGGCATCAGGGAGCCAAACTCGTCGACCGTTTCGACGCCAATACCTATCTGACCCTGGTCGAAGCGATGGACAGCCACGACATCGGCCGGGGACGTGGCACGGTATCGCAGGCTCTCGCCGCGATCCACCAGCCGGCATTGGTCGTCAGCATCAGCAGCGACGGTCTGTACCCGGCAGGTGAGGTTGCCGAGATGGCATCCGAACTGCCCGGCGCCGAGCTGTACCAGATCGACGCGCCCCACGGTCATGACGCGTTTCTCATCCGGGTATCCGAGCTCAACGAGCTGCTGGTCGGCTTCATCGAGCGGCACGGTCTCCGCCGCAAGCTACGAACCGCTGTCGGGAACTGATCCCGGGGAGCCACACTCAGCAACCGCCGCCGCTCCCCGAGCTGCGCCAGAACGGGAAGGGTCGGCGGTGGTCGACTTGGTCCTACCCGTTGGTCCTACCCGCCGGCGGCGGCTTGCTCCTCGGCGATCACGGCGGCTGCCCGCTCTATCAAGTCTTGGGCCTCCGTGACTTTCTCAGCGTACGTAGCGAGATCACCTTCACGCAACGCAGCGTCGGCCTCGGCGAGCGCCTGCTCGGCAGCCTCGACAAGCGAGGCAACCTCCTCGGGAACCTCACCACCCGTCTCGGGAGGCTCCGTAGTCGGCTGTTCCTCGCCAAAGATCGCATCGAGCGTCTCCGCCAGCGTCTCCCTCATCCGGATCTCGCCGTTATAGGACACGACCACCCTCTTGAACTCGGGGATGCCGCCATTCGTCTCCGCGGTGGCGGTGGTGGTGCCGAGACCGGGCGCCACCGGAGACGTAGAACCGCTCGAGTCTTCGCTGTCCGCCTGGATGTAAATCGGCTGGACATAGAGGATCGACTGCTCGACCGGCAACACCAGCATGCTTCCCTGGATAACGTTCGACCCGCCCTGACTGAGCAGGGTGAACTCTGCAGAGATTTCCGGGTTCTGGTTGATCAGGTCACCAACCTGCCCGGGACCGTCGAGCTGGGTGGCGGCGGGTAGGCGGTACTCGATCATCTTCCCGTACTCATCCGGGTCGCTCTTGGCGACAAGGAACGAGACCATGTTCGGTCGGTCCCTCGGGGTGAACGGCTGCATGATCAGGAACGACAGTCCTTCCTCGCCCGGCAGACGCATCAGAAGGTAGTAGGGCAGCATCGCGCGACCGTCCTCGTTGACGTTGCGCAGCTGGGGGCGCTCGGCCGTCGACGGGTCCCTGGCGATCTCCCACGGGTCCACCTCGGAGAAGAACTGGCGCGGGTTGGTGATGTGGTACAGCGTGTACTGGTCGGACTGGACCCGGAACAGATCCTCGGGGTACCGCATATGCGACTGCAAGTCATCCGGCATCTCCGAGCCATCGACGAACACGCCCGGGAAGATCTTGCGCTGGGTCTGAATCAGCGGATCGTCCGGGTCGACAACATAAAGGATCACGGTGCCGTCGAAGGCGTCAACCGTGGCCTTCACCGAATTGCGGATGTAGTTGAAGCGAATAGGCAGATCGGCATTGCGGTCCAGCCGGCCGGTCGCCGCCGACTGCGAGTACGGGTAGTTGTTGGTGACGGTGTACATGTCGATCATCCATACCAGACGACCCTCGTCGGTGACGATGAGGTAGGGGTCGGAATCGGCGTACAGGAATGGTGCGATCCTGTTGACCCGGGCGACGATGTTCTTCTCCATCAGCACCTTGCTGTCCGACGTCAACTGCCCCGAAATCAGGGTGTCGAGGTCGGCAAACCTGAGCGCAAACGCGGCCCGGCGGAAGATGTTGCCCAGCTCGACGCCTCCGGCACCGTCGTAGCTGTTGTACATGACGTCGGATCCTTCCACACTGATCGGGAAGTCGACCTCTTCCTGACGGGTGCCGACGATGCTGAAGCCACCCGTCGCCGAGTCCGAGAAGTAGATCCGGTCCTGCACGGTGACGAGTTCCTCTGTGGAGGTGACCGGCGGGATGTCCTGGACCAGGAACCGCGGCTGCCCTGCAGGCGTCACACTGTTGGCCGGAGACACCACCGGCCCGAAGCCGTGGGTGTACACCAGCTTCTCGTTGACCCACCCGCCGCCGGGAATGTTGCCCTCGTCGAGCTCCCGAGCGGACACCATCACCTGGGTCAGCTTCCCGTTGACTTCGTAGCGATCGACGTCGACATCAACGATGTCGTAGTAAGTCTTGATGTTCTGGAGCTGCTTGTAGGTCGTCGTCAGCACCCCCGGGTCCCAGAGCCGGATGTTCTCGACGGTTCCACTGTTGGCATCGAGGTCCTCCCGGGTGAGGTCACCTGACCCGGCAAACGAGGTGACTGCGATATCGTCGAGCCCGTAGGCGGCGAGGGTTGCCTCGATGTTATAGCCGACGAACTCCTCCTCCTTGTTGACCTCGTCGGGGACCACCGAGAAGCGCTGCACGAGGGTCGGGTAAAGCCCGCCGACCAGGATCGAAGTCCCCAGCCACAAGCTCACCGCCACGATCGGGAGAGTCCATCCGCGGAACCGCAGGTTCAGCAGCAGGATGATCGCAGCGACGATAGAAATGGCGATGAGCAGGTTTAGAGCCGGAAGCTGCGCGTTGACGTCGGTGTACGAAGCGCCGAACACCTGGCCACGGCTGGAGAACAACAGCTCCCAGCGGTTGAGCATGTAGCCGGCGGCCTTGAGCAGCGCCAGGCTGGCGAAGAGGACCGACAGATGTACCTTCACCCCCGGCTCGACCCTGCGGTTGAACGAAAACTCAACTGCCCCGTTCAGATAGTGGATCGAGGCGCTGACGACGGCAATCACAAGAATGAGCTGGAAAAACCAGCCGAATAGGACGTTGTAGAACGGCAGCTCGAAGACATACAGCGACAGGTCGTTGTCGAATATCGGATCGGACACGCCAAAGCTCGTGGAATTGCGGAACTGGAGCCACTCCTTCCACCACACCGAACCGCTCAAGCCGAGCAGGATCCCGAAGAAGGCGCTGATGCCGAGCCGCACCCGCCCCACCCGCGGCTCGATCCACTGCTGGAACTTGGCCAGCAACTCTTCTTCCGGGGTGCCCGTCGGCAACCGGCGTCGTGGTGACAGCCTGTCGACCAACCACAGATTCACCCAGAAGAGCCCGAAGGCGATCAGTGAGGCGACAATCACCAACCCGATCCGTGTAAACACAAGCGTGCGCCAGACCCCACCGTGATCCACGGATTGGTACCACAAATAGTCGGTCCACAGCGTGGCCAAGAACCTCCCGAATAACAGGAAAGCGATCGTGGTGATGACGATGATCGTCGGCCACCTGCGGTCGGACCGCGACCGACGAATGGGTACTGGTTCTCTATTGATCACAATTGGATTCTATTGCTCAGGCTCGGTATCGAAACCGTTGGACCCCTTCGGCACCACCATCGCCGCGCATCCGGGGTCGACCGGGGCCATGACGACACCTGCGGGAAGGCCCCCGCCGGGAGCCCACGATACCCCGGTGTCGGCGGCGCATCGACCGCACGAACGGCCGGGCGCCGCAAGTTCGACCTCCGCAACCCCCATCTGGCTGTACCCGGCGACCAGCCCATCGTTGAACGCCCGCCGGGCCGCGGTCCTGACACTCCGCTCAGCCTCATCGGTGCGCCAGCTCCTGAAGACCCGGCTGACATCGGAGGAGAGCCGTCGGCTGCCCAGCTCGTCGCTTCGTCGCAGCACCGCCTGGACGGCGCCGTGCAGGTCCGTGGCCAGCAACTCAGCAGCCCCACGATGTGGGCCACCAGTGAGCTGTGGCTCGGCGATGCCGACCGACTCGGCAGCCGCCAGGTGGCCTGCACCGAAACTCTCGGTCAGCAACGAGTCGACCTCGTCGCCCATGATCTCCACGACAAACTCGCGACCGAGGCGATAGTCGCCACCTGAGGTGCGGAGCTCTTCGAGCACCCGGTTCTGGAGTTCGACGATACGACGTTTCAGCCCCCGTAGCGCCGTGTTCTCGATCGGGAGCAGCAGCCGGTCACGACGTTCGAATCCCTCACCGACACCGATGTCGGGAACTGCCCGGAGCGGACGTGGCTCCTCGCCCTGTTCGGCCTCCTGTTCCGCCTCCAGGTCCGGCTCCAGGTCCGGTTCCGCATCCGGTGCAGCTTCGGGTTGGGGGCGGGCGGGCGGCTCGCGAAGACGAGCAAATAGAGCCGAGATGCTGGGATCGTCCTCGAAGACGGTCACCTTGTCCCCGGTAACCGATGCCGGCGGTGCGTCTTGTTCGGGTTCGGGTTCGGGTTCGGGTTCGGGTTCGGGTTCGGGTTCGGGCTCTGGCACAGGTTCAGGTTCGGGCTCGGGCACAGGCACAGGCACAGGCACAGGCTCGGGCTCGGGCACAGGCTCGGGCTCGGGCACAGGTTCCGGTTCCGGCTCGGGCTCAGGTTCCGGTTCTGGCTCGGGCACAGGTTCCGGTTCCGGCTCAAGTTGTGGCGACCGCTCGACTTCCAGGGCTTGTGGGAGAGTGACCGATGCCCGCAACTCCTCGACTTCCGCCGCCATCTCGTCGGCGTCGACCGTCGGCTGCTCGCCGTTTGTCCCGGACGATCGGGCCGCGGGGAGGATGCGGATCGTTCCGTCATCTTCCGACCAGTTGTCGGTCGTGTCGCTCGACGCCACGGGGGAACCAGAGCTCGGGCCCTGCCGCTTGGCTGTCTCGAGGTCCCGGATCGCACTCTCCGCCTCCTCGAGCTCGTTTAGCAGCTCAGATCGCCGGTGCTCGAGCGCCCTCGCTCTTTCCTGCGCCTTCTCTGCGGACTTCCGGGCGTTCTCGAGGATCCCCTCACTCTCAACCTTGGCCTGGACGACAATCCGCTCGCTCTGCTCCCGCGACGAGCGCATCATGTCGTCGATCTGCCTGCGGGTGTCCGTCACCAGCCGCTTGGCGTCCTGCTCGGCCTCGGCCCTTATGAACAGGGCGTCGTCTCTTGCCTGGGCCACCATCTCATCTGCGGTCTGTTGTGCCTGGCGCAGCAGCTGTGACCCTGAGTCCCACGCGTCCCCACGCGCCGCGTTACTCGCCTCCTCAGCCTGCTCCATGAGCTCATCGGCTTCAGCCCGCGCCCTGGTTCTCATCCCCTCCGCCGCCGTCAGCGCTGCCGTGAGCACAGCTTTGATCTCTACGCTCAGCTGATCGATCTCGGTCTTGAAATGCGGGATGTCCCCAATGCCGAATTGGTCGAGCCGATCGTCGATCAACGCCAGCTCGGCCTCCAACTCCTCGACCCGGTCGGCCACCGTATCGACGAAGCGACTCACCTCTGAGCGGTCGTATCCTCGGCGCGACACACCGAACTTTTGGGCGCGAATGTCGCCGGGAGTCATCTCATCGCTCATCGAGTCACGATAACCCGCCTACGAGGCAACAAGCGGTATCTAGCACGGGCGCCATAGATCACGCGGTGGCATAGAGTGGGAACCCCAGGACGGTCCCGTACGTCTATAGAGGGTGTTGCGGGACAGGTGTTGAGGGGCAAGGGGAGGAGGTACAGGACGGTGGAAGAAGGGATGAGGGTCTTCGTTCGCCGTGTGCGCCGCCGGCTCCGGCTCGCCTGGTTGGCGGACATCGCCCAGACCGCCGCACCGTTCGCCGCGGCGGGTATTGCCGTCGTCGCCTTCCTCGATTGGGTCACGGGGAGACCCGTATTCGACGTTCGTGCTATCGGCGTGGTCATCGCCGTTGTCGTTGTGTCCCTGTTGATACGCGCCGCGACGATCCGGATCAGCGATTGGGACGCTGCCCGCTCGGCAGAGCGTCGGCTCGGCCTCAAGGACGTGCTCACCACATCACTCGAGTTCAACGACGACACAGACCCGCTCCACCGTCAGATCCAGAGACACGCCGGCCACGCGGTTGCGTCCAGTGCGGCGGGGCGAGCCATCCCCATCCCGGCACACCCCGACAGGCTTGGCAAGGCTGCCGTGCTTGCGGTAGGGGCGCTCATACTCAGCCTTCTACCCACGCCAGGGAGTTCCGCCGGTGCCTCGACCGAGACACAGGGCGTGCTCGCCGAGGAAGCCGCCGCCGTCGAGCAGCTCGCGGACGCTGTAGAGAAGGCGGCGCTCGACAACAGCGACGAGGTCGGCGATGAGCTGAGACAGCTGGCCGAGGAGATCCGAAACAGCGAGTCGCTCGAGGAGGCACTCCGGGCGCTCGACCGCACCGAGAAGCAACTGGAAGCCGGTCTCGACCCGCGGTTCCTGAGTCAGAAGGCGGCAATCCAGGGGCTCTCTCGCGAGCTGGCGCTGCGCCCCCTGGCCAACGATGCACCACTCGATGCCGCCTCACAGCTCGAAGCCCTGGCAGACCAGCTCGAAGATCTGTCCCCACAAGAGCTGACGGCGCTGGCCGACCGGCTCGAGGACCTCGCCGCCGCACAGGCAGCCGGCAACGCCGGCTTGGCCAACGACCTCAACACCGCCGCCAGCGCGCTTGCATCCGGCTCGCCAACCGGTGCTGCGGACGCCCTCCGGTCGGCGGCCGCCAATCAGCGCACGGGGCTCGGCGACGCCCGCCAGACCCAGGCCATCAACGAGACGCTTGCCGCTCTCGAGCGGGTCGGCGCCCGGCTCGGAACGGCGGCCAATCCCACACAGGTGGCTCAAGGCACCGGCGCAGGTGAGGGTCAAGGCCAGACCCCGGGAGAGGGCGAGGGTTCGGGCGAGGGTTCGGGCGCAGGCGCAGGCGCCGGACAGGGGCAAGGGAGCGGGCAGGGTGGGCAGCCAGGCGGTGGCGCCGGTGAGATCTCCGGTGTCCGTGGCGGAACCGGAGGCGCCGGCGGTCAAGGTGGTCAGGGCACGGTAGGCAGCGGCTCGGGCGACATCGACGAGGCCCGCGACGTCGCCACCAGCAGCGTGTTCGATCCCATCGTTGAGGCCGCATCTACCGACCAGCTACAGGTAGGCATCGATGGAGGCACCGGGGACGGGGCAATCATTGGTCAGGGCGACGCCCCGACCGAGGCCGGACAGGCCCTGGTTCCCTATACACAGGATCTCCCGACCTATCTGGCCGACGCTGCCGACGCGCTCGCCCAGCTCCAGCTTCCACCATCGCTTCGTGACATCGTCCGCAGCTATTTCGATCATCTCGCTGAACAAGCGCGCTGACCCTGGGAGTATCACCATCGCCAGTCAACACCCAACCCGCTATGCAGAGATAGGCCACGCGATCGAAGCCGCCGTCGGGCAGCGGATTGCAGGGCAAACCGAGCTGATCCGCCATACGATCGTCGGTCTCCTCGCCGAGGGCCATGTTCTGCTCGAAGGCGTGCCCGGTCTCGGTAAGACCGAGCTGGTCAAGGCGTTGGCCGCTGCAGTTGGGGTGTCGTTCGGAAGAGTGCAGTTCACCCCCGACCTCATGCCTGCCGACATCGTGGGAACCCAGATCCTCGAGGAGGGACACGACGGCAGGCGCCAGTTCGAGTACCGGCCCGGCCCGGTCTTTGCCAATCTCATCCTCGCCGACGAGATCAACCGTGCCACCCCCAAGACTCAGTCTGCGCTCCTCGAGGCGATGCAGGAGCGGGCGGTCACAGTCGCCGGACAGACCAGACCGCTCCCCAGACCCTTCCTGGTCATGGCCACACAGAACCCGATCGAGTTAGAGGGCACCTACCCGCTGCCCGAGGCGCAGCTCGACCGCTTCATGCTCAAGGTGCGGGTTCCGGTCCCCGACGTCGACACTCTCAACGAGATCCTCAACCGCACCACCGGTGGCACCGTCCCAGACGTACCCCAGGCGGCCAACAAGGAGCTGATCTCCCAGATGATCGGGGTGACTCCTCGCGTCCCGATCGCCTCCCACCTGGTCCGTTACGTCTCGGCCTTGATCGCGGCGACCCACCCCGAAGGGGACACAGCACCGCCCGAGGTTACCCGCTACGTGCGGTGGGGGGCCTCGCCGCGAGGCGGTCAATCCATCGTCCTCGCCGCCAAGGCACAGGCGCTGCTCCAAGGCAACCCTAACGTCAGTGCGGAGGAGATCCGGTGGGCTGTCCCGGCCGCGCTGCGTCATCGCATCGTGCTCGGATACGAAGCCGTCGCCGACGGCGTCGACCCCGACAGGATCCTTGCCTCTGTCCTCGCCGCCGTCCCGGAACCGAAGGCCGCCCTGCGGGGAGCCCCGTGACTCTGCTCGCTCCCGAGGTGCTGGCCCGGCTGGAGACTCTCCAACTCCGGACCAGGACCCGGTTGGCCGGCAAGTTCGGTGGCGATCATCGGTCCCTGCGATATGGCAATACTGTCGACTTCGCCGACTTCCGTGAGTACCACCCCGGTGACGACTACCGCCGTATCGACTACCACGTGCTGGCCAGACTCGACCAGCTGCTGATCAAGCTGTACGAGGCAAACGACGAGATCGTACTTCGGCTTCTGTTGGACACGTCCGCCTCGATGAAGGTCGGCGGCAAGCTCGAACAGGCAAAACGGGTCGCTGCCGGGCTCGGCTTTGTCGCCCTCACCGCCCACGACACCGTCAGCGTGCACACATTCCCTCAGATTGGGCGACCGCCCAGGTTCACGGGGCGGGCAGCAATCCCGTCGCTGTTCTCCCATCTCGCGTCGCTGACGGCCGACGGCCCGACACCGTTTGCGGCTGCGACGGCCCATCTGCTCAGCCGCACCGGGCCACCCGGTGTCACCGCCGTGATCAGCGACATCCTCACCCCCGAGTGGAAAACACTGGCCCACCTTCGCGCGCGAGGCAGCGACGTAGTCGTCCTCCACTTGCTGGCCGAGCAAGACACAGCACCCGAGCTGCTCGGCGACCTCGAGCTCGTCCACCCCGAGGGAAAGGACCGTCTCCCGGTGAGCATCACCCCGGACGAGCTGGGTGCGTACGTCGCCCGTGTTGAATCCTGGCGGCAGAGCGTTGCAGATCGGTGCCACAGTGTGGGAGCGGTTTACGTGCCGGTTCCGGTGGGAGCGGATGTGGTCGATCTGCTGATGACGACCTGGCGTCATTCGGGAGTTGTCAGGTGACCTTGCTGGCCCCGCTCGGCCTCGCCGCGGCCGCGTTGGCGGCGCCGATCGTCATCATCCACATGCTGCGACCACGGCGGCCTCGATCCGTCGTCTCCTCGCTGATGCACTGGGAGGGCCTCAGGAACCCGGTCTCCGCCAACCAGCCATGGCAGCGGCTGCGATGGAGCGTGCTCCTGCTGCTCCAGCTCGCGGTGGTCGCCCTCCTGGCGCTGGCTCTGGCGCAGCCGGCGCAGATAGAGACAGCTGCGCTCGCTGAGCACACGGTTTTCATAATCGACGCCTCCGGATCGATGGCCTCGAACGACGGTCGCCCCGACCGTATCAGCGACGCCAGAGAGCGAGCCCGGGAGCTGCGCTCGGAGCTACCCGTCGGCGGGACCGCAAGCATCGTCGTTGCCTCCCCGCGACCGACTCTCCTGCTCGAGGAGAGTGACGACGCCGGCGCGTTCGACCGGGCGGTGGACAGCATCGGGACCACGGCAGGACGGGCCGACTTCGAGGCTGCCTTCGCAGTCGCGGAGGGCCTCACCGCCGCCGACCGGCCCACCGGGTTCGTGCTCATATCCGACGGTGGCCTGACCGACAACGACCAGCGCGCCGCACCACCCGGTGTCAGGTACGAAGCCGTCGGGAACGATGATGCCAACCGTGGTATCACCGATCTGTCGGTGAGTGCCGTCCCCGGGGGGCTGACCGCCCGAGTCACCGTTACCGGCTTCGGTGGCGCCGAGGCAACCCAGACATTGCGTATCGACGTCGACGGTGTCACGGTCGATCGCAAGGGCATAACCGTGCCCGCGGGCGGCGTCGTCGAGGAGAGTTTCGAGCTGCCCTCCGGATCGACGGTGGCGGCGTACCTCGAGGGAGAGGACCGTCTCGGCTACGACAATCAGCGCTTTGCCGCGGCTCCCGTGGCCGGCACCACCCGGATCCGCGTACTCGGCGAGGACACGTTCTTCGTGGATCAACTCCTCTCGGCGCTCAGTGACGTCGAGCTGGCTGCGAGTCCGGACGAACCCGTCGACCTGGAAATATACGTCGGGACACCAATGCCGGCCGTCATCGACACCCCGTTCATCGCCATCGACGTGCCAGGAGGGCTGCCCGGCATCCCGGCGGTGGGAAGAGTCGACAACCCGGTCCCGACGCTGGTACACGACGACCCCATCCTCGAAGATATCGACGTTTCCCGGCTTGCCGTCGCGGACGCTCAGGTGGTCGATCCAGGCGCCGGCGAGGTCCTGCTCGGTGCACCGGGGACGCCTCTGCTCATACGAGGTGAGACCGGCGACATCCCGTTCTTCTACCTGACCTTCACCCTGCCCCGCAGCAACCTGCCCATCGATGTGTCATTCCCCATCCTCGGCAGCCGCATGATTGGTGAGCTGTCGGGCAGCTCGGCTTCCACCGCGAGCCTCGTTGTCGGTGATCCGGTCCCCGTCGCGCAGGTAGCTGCAACCGTCATCGACTCTCGCGGGTCCTCGCAGAACGTCGGCGTAGGGGATCGAGCGCCGGTAACCGACCTCTCCGGGTTCTGGGCTGTGGTCACCGAGGACGGACCGGAGGTGACCATTGCGGTGAACCCGGATGTGAGCGAGTCGGAGCTGACCCCGGTAGGGGAACTCCCCGAGCTGCCGGCTACGCCGGAAGACACCAATGTCTACGCAGGTGCGACCATCGCCAGGTCCCTCCTCGTGTATGTGATCCTGGGGCTGCTGGCGCTGCTCGCCGCCGAGCTATACGTGAGCTGGCGCAGCATCGGTGTCGGCCGGCGCCAGTGGTATGCCGGTGTCGTGGCCAGGACGGTGCTCGTCGGGCTGTTGCTGGCTGCCCTGGTGAACCCGGTCTTCCATCGCAGCTCCGGGGAACTCACCACCGTGTTCGTGGTCGACGTTTCGGATTCGCTCGGTGGTGACGGCGTCGCCGCCGGCCAGGGGTGGACCCGAGCCGCCCTATCCGAACGCGGTGACACCCAGATCGGTGTCGTAGAGGTCGGCGCAGACAGCCGGATCGTCGTGCCGATCGGCCGGGCGGAGTACGAAGGAGCTCCCAGGGTCGATCCGACCGAGACGAATCTCGCCCGTGGGTTGCGTCTAGCGCAGTCGATGCTGACCGGGGAGACACGGGAACGAATCGTTCTCGTCTCCGACGGCCTGCCGACGACCGGGGATCTGGCTGCCGAGATCGAACGGCTGGAGACCCTGGGCGTCGTCGTTGACGTCCACCCGGTGGAGCGGGACACGATCACCGACGCTGCGATAACCGCACTCAACGGACCAGAGAGCGTCAGCGTGGACGAGCGCTACGACATGACCGTAGAAGTGACCTCGAGTGTCGGCGGAGCCGCCGCGGTCCGGCTGCTCGCCGACGGCGAGTTGGTCGCCGAACGTGAGGTGGTGCTCGAACCCGGAACCAACGAAGTTGCTTTCGAAGTCGACGCCGCAACCGCCGGCATCCAGCGTATCGAGGCTCAGGTGGAGATGGTGGGCGACGCTATCGCGCAGAACGACGGCAGCTTCGTCGCCGTTGGGGTGGAGGGTCCGCCGCGGGTGCTGGTCGTGGAAGGTGCGACGGACAACGGAGCCACACTCACTGAAGCACTGGAGGCCACCAGCCTCGACGTCGATCGAGTGCCGGTGGCAGACTTTCCGGCTTTCGACGACCTCATCGGTTACCACGCCGCGGTGCTGGTCGACGTCGACGCACGCAGCTTCCCCGACGAGCATGTCGCGAGCCTCGCGCGGTTCGTTCGGGATCTCGGCCGAGGCATGGTAGTCATCGGTGGTGACCAGTCGTATGCGCTCGGCGGCTATCGGGAGAGTGCGCTCGAGGCGTTGCTCCCGGTCGATAGCGACGTCGAGGACCTGGAGCGGGAGGCAAACGTCGCCGAGGTTCTGCTCATCGACACCAGCGAATCGATGGGGGCCTGCCACTGTCGCCCGATCGAAGGCGAGGAAGACCCGTTCGCAGGCGAGATGATCGAGGGAGGGGCGAACAAGACGGACATCTCCCGTGCAGCCGCAGCACGTGCCATCCAGACGCTGTCGGCCAACGACGAGGTGGGCGTGCTGGCGTTCAACGCATCGCAAGACTGGGTCATCCCGCTCCAGCAGCTTCCGGCGGAGCAGGTGGTGACTGAAGGGCTCGGCTCGCTGGAGCCGTTTGGGGAAACCAGGATCGGCCCCGCTCTGGAGGAAGCCGCAGAGTCGCTGCGTCAGTCCACGAGGGAGCTGAAGCACATCATCTTGTTCACCGACGGATTCACCCCCGAGCTGTTTGAGGACGGCATGGGCGACCCGGCCTTCGGGAGCCTCAATGACTTGGTGGAACAGGCAGAGGCCCTCGCCGCGGAAGGGATCACAATCTCTGTCGTGGCAACCGGGGAGGGCGCGATCAGTGCGCTCCGTGACATCGCCGACGTAGGCAACGGCCGGTTCTACCCGGGCCGTGACCTCGAGGAGATACCCGAGATCTTCGTCCAGGAGGCCCGTCTCGCCTCCCGGTCTTTCATCAACGAAGGCGAGTACTACCCCACCGTCGTGTCGGTTGCACCTGCGGTGCGTGACCTGGCGTCTTCCCCTCCCCTGCTGGGTTTTGTGGCCACGTCGCCAAAACCTACGACCGACGTGCAGCTCGAGATCGGTGAGTTCGCCGATCCGTTGCTGGCGTCGTGGCGTGTCGGGCTTGGCCGGGTGACCTCGTGGATGAGCGATGGTGGCGAGCGCTGGGGGGCACAGTGGGCAACGTGGGAAGGATTCCAGAGCTTCTGGTCTGCCGTGGTCCGCGATACATTCCCGCTCGGCGGCTCATCCGGCGAGCGTCTCGAGGCAACGGTGCGTGACGACCGGCTCGAGATCACCCTGGAGAGCGCCGAGCCGTGGCCGGTCGGGACGGCGCCGGTGGCTCGGGTCGGGAGCCCGGCGGGGACATCGGAGGAGGTTCGGCTGGAGCGGGAGTCTGACTTCGTGTTCTCCGTCACCGTCCCCGCTCGTGACGCCGGCACCTACGCAGTCGGGGTTGGGATCGAGGGAGCCGAGGGTGAGCCGGTGACAATGGCGGCACTCGCCTCGAGGACATACTCCGCCGAGTACATCCCGGCCGAAACCGACGTCGACCGGCTCGTAGGCCTGTCCGTAGCCACAGGAGGGCGAGGAGCGATCACCGCCGATGCGGCTTTCGACCCGTCGGGGCTCGACGACGGTGTCACGACCTCGACGTACCGACCATGGTTCCTCCTGGCTGCCGTGTTGCTGTGGCCGATCGACGTTGCCTTGCGGCGGGTCCGTATGAGGTGGCCAGACCGAGCAGACCGCTCACCGCTATCAGCGCAGCCCCCACCCACACCCACGTGACAAGCGGCCGGACGAAGACGTCGAGCCATACCACTACGGCGTCGTCGGAGGTCCGGGAGATGGCTGCCACTACGTCGGCTCGAACACCGGCACGCAACGCCGGCTCAGGGGTCGGCAGCACGCTGCCTTCGTAGGCGCGCCACTCCGGAGTCAACACATAACCGCTGCCGCCGCCATCGGAGACGGCCAGTTCGGCAGCGACGTAATCAAAGTCCTCCCGGCTGCCGCTGGTGATCGTGACGACACTGATCCGACGGTCGCCGACGCTGATCTCGTCGCCGGCGGATACACCCCCGTGATACTCGGCTCCAAAGGAGGAGCCTGCGGCGCCGATAAGGAGAACCGCCACCCCGAGGTGGGCAACGCCGGCGACGAGGTGACGGCGGCCGGGTCGCCGCATCACGAGCTCGTACCCGATGGTGAGTGCCGCAGCGGCTGCCCCTGCCCCAACGAGGAGAGGCGCCGGAGACCGCCACCCGGCCAGCACCATTGCGAGGGATGACGCAGCCGACAGCGCGCCGTAGCGGATGACCCGGCGCCGCAGCCCATGGCCGCCGGCCCAGGGAGAGAGGGCGATACCGGCCGTCACCACCATCACGGCCGGGAAGGTCATGAGCACGAACCAGCGGGGTGAGACGATGGTCGGGTCACCGGGCGTCCCGCCGACGAGCGGATAGCCGGCACCGAGCGCCACGACCACGATTATCCATAGCAGTGCGACAGTGTTGACCAGGTACCACGCCTCACGTCGCGAACGCGGGCGCCTGCGTGGTGTTGACGTTGGGTAGCGGACAAGGACGAAGATCGCGGTCGCAGTGACGCAGAAGGCAAGCAACAGCGTGAACCTGCCAACGGCCGTTGACTCCGCAAACGCGTGCACCGACCCCGTTAGCCCCGACCGTGTCAGGTAGATGCCGGATACGGTGAGCACAAACGGGAGCATGGCGAGCGCCGCGTTCCATCGCACCATGGCTCCCGAACGGAGCTGTAACCGCGCCGTATGCAGAAAGGCGGTGGTGGCGAGCCATGGCAGCAGCGCAGAGTTCTCAACGGAATCCCACGCCCAGAACCCGCCCCAGCCGAGCTCGACATACGCCCACATCGAGCCACCGAGCATGCCCAACGTGAGGGCAGTCCACGAGACGATGAGCCAGCGCCGCACCAGCTGTAGCCACGCGGTGTCGACCCGGCCCTTGACCAGTGCACCAACCGTGACTGCGAACGGAACGAGCAGGATCGTGTGGCCAAAGTACAGCACTGGGGGATGAACGAGCATGGCCGGATGACGCAGGATCGCAAGGAGCCCACGCCCGTCGATTGCCGGTATCGCCAGACGAACGAACGGCGACGCGATGGTGGCTACTGCCCCCAGCGTCACCATGACGACCGCTCCGATGACAATCGCCGCGGGCCGAAGCAGCGACTCGTAGGTGTGTTGGAGATGCCTCAGAGCGAACGCGCCTACGGTCGCCATGAGCGTAGCCAGAAACAGCAGCGACCCCTCGGTGGCACCCCAGAGGGCAGCGACCCGGTACGAGGCGGGAGTCAGACTGCTGGTCGTGTCTGCCACATAGACCAGCGAGAAGTCACCGGACACCAACGCATAGGCCAACAGCACCGTGGCGAACCATGCGGCCGTGGCGCCGACAACCATCGCACGCCGAATGAGCGTCACCGGGCCTCCGGTAATAGAAACGCCAATGGCGACACCCGAGCCCACCATCGCAACCCAAAGCGCAACCGTTCCGAGCGACCCAACCTCCATCACCTGATGCTACCGGGGCTCAGAATTAGACCCCCGAGCCACACATTCTTCTCCCTCTGGGAGAAGTACCCGAGCGCAGCGAAGGGGGATGAGCCAGGGCATTCTTCTCCCTCCGGGAGAAGTACCCGAGCGAAGCAAAGGGGGATGAGGGCCTTATGAATTCAAGCTTGGGATCGAAGACACCCTCACCTGCCTCGCCAACGTATCGGCTTCCGATACGCCTCGCCTGTCCTCTCCCGAAGGGAGAGGAATGTATGTGCCCAGCAACGTTGGATTCAGGATTTTCGGGGGGATCGATTCCACGGTTCCGAAGGTTCAGGCTGAGTTCTGGCAGAGCCAGAACTCAAACCTGAATCATCGCCCAGCGATGATTCAGGCGGCGCCCAGGGAGTTCAAGAATGCCATTGCGTCGTCGATGGTGGCCACCTCTACGACCTGGATATCGTCACCGGCGGCCTCGGTTGCCTCCAGATAGTTCCCGGACGGGACCAGCAGGTACGTGGCGCCGGCCTCGATCGCCCCAAAGGTCTTTTGCCGCATCCCACCGATGGGGCCCACCTCGCCGTCGGCGTCGATGGTGCCGGTACCGGCAATGCGGTACCCGTGGGTGATGTCCTCTTCGGTCAACTCGTCGATTATCTCGAGAGTGAACATGAGACCGGCGGACGGCCCACCGATGTTCGAGCTATCGATGACGACATCGACGGGGAAGATGACCTCCACCTCGGCGTCCATGAGCAGCACACCGGCCATACCCCGATCCGGGTCATCGATCACATTGCCGTCCTCGTCGACAAAGCGATAAGGGCCGAGCACCAGGGGCACCTCGAGTGTCTCGACATCGCCGTCGGGATCATCGCCGTTGGCCCTTTCAATGGTGAGCAGCAGCTCATCTCCCGGCACGCGACCGCCGATCAACTCCACCGCATCGGCGGAGAACTCGACCTCATCGCCGTCGACCCCAACGATCACATCACCGGTTTCGAGGATTCCCTCGGCCGCTGAGTCCTCGATCGTAGACGTAATCAGCGCGCCGGAGCCGTTGTAGACGATGTCGTAGCCGAGATACTCGAGCGCCACCGACGTGGCGTTCTCCTTGGATCGCTCCATCAGGTTCAGGTTCTGCAGGCGGAGCTCTTCTTGTGTGACACCGGCCGGGCGTATGTTCTCCCTCGGTGACAGATCTACCCGGCTGTCGAACTTGGCTGCCACCCATTCGATGACGTTGACCTCCTGTAGCGACACCGTGAGGAAGAACAGCTCGCCGCGAGTGGAGTCGGATGGTTCGTCGACCTGCACGTAGTCGCTTACGTCATTGACCGGTCCCGGGGAGAGTGCGTAGTACGGGACCGATATCGGAATCGCAACCGCAGCAAAGATGAATCCACCGATCAGCATCATGGCCCCGGCAAGCACCAATGGCCACACCGGGAGCCGGCGGCGGGCGTCGCTTGGGTCCACCGGACCGTCACTAGGGGATGGTTCGAAGTGTGTCATTTGCTGAAATGGTACCTGCACCGGATCACTACCGATGCGCGACGTCTGCGGGCGGGAGATCCGGTATCGGCTCGATGACGACCTCGGTTGGCATTGCGGGAAGGGTGAGTTCGAACACTGTCCAGCCGCCCGACCTACGGTAGGTGACGTCGCCGCTCATGCGCCGCGCCAGCCGTCTCGACACGTAGAGCCCGACACCCATCGAATCCGGCTGACCCACTTGACCGCGACTTCCATATAGCTCGAAGATGTCCCGGACACGGTCGGGAGGAACACCCAGCCCGTCGTCTCGGACAGAGACCTTGGCTACGAGACCCCGCCCGGCAACCTCGACTTCAACATGCTCACCGAAGTCGGTTGCATTAGAGAGCAGGTTGCGCAGGATCTGCCGCACCATCGCCGGGTCGCCTGCGGCAACGAGATCACGATCGGCCGCCATCACCCTGACCTTGTCGCGGCGTTCCGGCTCGGCGGTGTCCAGCACGGCTTGTGTCTCAACGGCTAGTGCGACCCGGCTCGCCATGTACGACGATCGCTCGCTCTCTCGGGTAACCGTGAGCAGATTGTCGAACAGATGCCCCAGCTCCGTAGCCTGAATCGCGATGGTTGACACCAGCTCCCGGCGATCGGCGGCCCCGATGATGCCGTCGCTGTCGCGCAACACTTCGCTAAAACCCACTACCGATGTCAGAGGCGTCCGCAACCGGTGGCTCACCGCGGTGAGGAAGTCGTCCTTGCCGTCGCTGATCGACTCCAGCACGCGGACCTCGTTGCGAGCGTCGATCCGCCCGATCACGAGAACCACGACGAGGCCGACCAGCAGGGTGATCGCCAGGCCGGCAGAGAGCGTGAGCGCCGCCAGCCCGGGCAGCGGACCGCCCTTGCCATTGTCGACAACGGTGAACAGCCAGCTTCGACCGGCGATGTCAAGCCGCCGCTGCCAGACGCCATCGCCGCTCTCCGGCGCAACGGCGACGTCTGTCGCATCGGCAACCGACCAGATGAGTCCTTTGTTGATTTCGCCTGCGACGTTGCGATCTATCAGCTCGCTGACGTCAACGACCGACACGACCAGGTCGTGGACGAGATCACTTCCTGGGTGGGTAACGGCTCTCCCCATCAATACGTGGTCGCGGCCACCCAGCGGCTCGGGAAGGGTCTCACCGACAAACCCCGTCAACTCGATCCCCTCACTCAGGTTGTCGGTCAGCTGCGCCGCGAGGGCTTCGTTGCCGGCGAGATCCAACCCCACCGCCACGTCTCCTGCCGGCTCGAAGTAGAGAAACGGGAGGTGCAGGTCTCTTTCACCGACCATCACCAGATCGCCATCCCGGTTGTACTCGAACAGCCCGATTCCGGGAACGTCGGAGGAGACCTGGGCCAACCACCCGTCGATCTGTTCACCGGCAATCACCTGGACATAGCCGATACCGACGACTCCGGGTATCAAGCCGATGTCGGCGACATAGGCTGCGAACTCGTCGCGAGTCACTTCATCGCTGGCCCGAAACAGCCCGGCAACGGCGTTCGTCTGCAACGAGGCCTCGCCTAACAGGTCCTCGACCTCGAACAAGAGCAACTCCGCCCGCTCGCTGAGGTGCACCCCGGCCGCCTGGTTGCCGACGGCAACCGCCCACCACGTGACCAGACCCGTTACCGCCAGCCCAAACACCACTGCAACTAGAGCGATCTTGAGCGCGCGCAAGCGTCGTAGCCGGATTCGAGACGCGCTCTGCTGACCGCGCACGTTGGGCGTTGTCATACGTTCATATCGGCACCATGTCCCACATGCTTAGGCGGCTATCGGGTAGTCTCGAGGATCCACGTGGAAAGGAGAGGCAGCATGCAGACGGTGGTGCCAACGCGAGTGATCGCCGGTGTCCTGCCACGCCGGAGTGTCGTCACGCTGGTGCTTGTCACCGGTTTTGCGCTTCTCACGGCGTTGGCCGCTCAGATCCGTATCCCGCTGCCGTTCACACCGGTTCCCATCACCGGGCAGACTTTCGCGGTTCTCTTGAGCGGTGCGGCGCTCGGTTCCGGTGCCGGGGCGGCCAGCCAGGTCCTCTATGTCGCTCTCGGTCTGTTTCTACCCTTCTACGCCGGCGGAGCTAGCGGATGGGAACACGCCACCGGCAGCACCGGAGGCTTTCTGATCGGATTCATCGTCGCCGCCTGGGTTGTCGGCAAGCTCGCAGAGAGTCGCCAGGATCGCTCGGTGGCGACCGCAATCCCCGCATTCTTGACCGGGACGATCGTCATCTACCTCCTCGGTGTGCCTTGGCTCGCCCACTCTCTCGACGTGTCGTGGGTTCGTGCAACCGAACTCGGGCTTGCCCCGTTTGTCATCGGCGACCTCGTCAAAGCCGCGCTTGCAGGGCTGACGCTGCCGGCAGCATGGCGGCTCGCCGGAGATGCCCGGTCCTGACCCACATGAGCTGAGTCCATCGGCTTACCGTGAATCCACGGTTGCAGATTGTCGGATCGCTCGATTAGGGCGTCACCACCGACGCTTTCCTCTCACATATCGTTTCCCCATTTCGGTGAAACAGCCATGGCTCAAAACCCCCCGGACACATCGCGAAATCCAGCGATTCCTCCTCCCCAATCCGTGGATCCAAGCTTCGGGAGAGGACAGGCGAGGCGTATCGGAAGCCGATACGCCAGCGAGGCAGGTGTACCAGGACATTCCTCTCCCTTCGGGAGAGGACAGCCGAGCGTCAGCGAGGCAGGTGAGGGTGTCTTCATTCCACCCCTTGAATTCATAAGGCCCTCATCCCCCTTCGCTTCGCTCGGGTACTTCTCCCGGAGGGAGAAGAATGCATGGCTCATCTCCCTTCGCTTCGCTCGGGTACTTCTCCCGGAGGGAGAAGAATGCCCTGGCTCGCCCGTCGCCCCATAGGGCGCCGTTCGATCCCCCCGAAATTGTGGGGGATGGCCGGGCTAACACACTTCTTACATAGGCCTCGCACCATCCGAACATACCCGGCGCACAGTGTTGGCATGAGAAAGCAAACAGCAATCGGAGTTGTGCTGGCCGGGCTGCTCATCGCCGGCTGCGGCACCACCGAAACCGACCAGGAACCGTCGCCGGATGACGGCCCTCCTGCCACCACGACGACCGGGGCCGGACCAACCAACGTGTCAGTCGATGTGCCCGTCGACACCATTGAGCTAGCCGACCTGCTTGATGAGCTCGATCACGCCGTGGCCGACCTGGACGACACGCTCAACGACGAAGAAGGAGATCCCCTCGATGAATAGGACGACGAGGACACTGACCGGCATACTGGCGGTCGCCATACTGGTGTCGGCGTTCCCGTTCACCGCGATGGCTCAGACGGACGAAACACCAACAACCCGTGTTGCCCAGGTTTCCGAGGAGGATGCCACAAGAAGGCTCGAATCGGCCAAGAAGGCGGTTCTGGAGGCAATCGACAAGAGACTCAACGCCCTCGCCCGGCTGACCGCCCGGGTCGACAGCGCCGGCTACGTCACCGACGAGCATGCGGCAACCCTGCTCGATGAGTACGCCGCTGCGGAGGCCATTCTCAGAGCAGGAATCGAGAATGTCACCAACGCGACCGGCTACGAGGAACTGCGCCGGACCAGCCCTGCCATATTCGAGCAGACGCTGGTGTTCGCATTGCTCGGCCCAAAGACCCATGCCGTCATCGGCTCAGACACCGTCGTGGGCGTCGCCCCCCGTTTCGATGAGTACGGAGCGAAGCTCCAGGGCGCCCTTGATCACCTGAGCGACGCGGGAGCCGACACGACCGCTGCACAGGCCGACCTCGACGAAGCGGTACGGCTGGTCTCCTCCGCAGTGACAACGGCCGGTCCCGTGGCCGAGTCTGTAATCGTGCTTCAGCCCGGTGACGAGATCCGCGAGCCTCTCGCAGCGGCGAAAGACAATCTCGAGGAGAGCCGGCGTCGGCTCGATGATGCTCGGGAGATGATGATCGACGTCTCGGAGTTCGTCCTCGACAGCATCGGTGACGGCACCCTCTGACCGTCCGAACCGGCCCGGTGGGATCGCCCCCACCGGGCCACCGGTTGAGTTAGCCTGATCGGCGATGGATCTATCGGACGAAGCCGCCAGGGTGCGGAAGCACTTCGACACCGATGGCTATGCCGCCGCCCTCGGAGTCAGGCTGGTTTCGGACGATCCCAAGCGAGTCGTCGTCGAGCTCCCGGTAACGGCATCACATCTGAACTTCCACGAGAGCACCCACGGCGGTGTTCTCTTCTCGCTGGCTGATTGTGCCTTCTCGCTGATCTCCAATGCGGCGGGCCCACTGGCGGTGGCGATCGACACTCACCTCGTCATCTCCGCATCATCAGGAGTTGGCAACACACTCCAAGCCGAGGCGACCGAAGTGCGCCGCGGTCGCCAACTCGCCACCTACCAGGTCCGGGTGACAAGAGACGACGGCAAACTGTGCGGCCTGTTCACCGGCACAGTATTCATCACCGACGACTAGATGGTGGTGTGAATCGCCTGTTCCGGCCGCTGGTACCGCGGTAGGCACCATGTGCCGGCTACGAGCGAAGCTCTTCGCCTAGGTAGGCACGGATGACTTCGGGGTCGCGCTGGATCTCAGCGGGTACGCCGGTGGCTATCGGAGTTCCAAAGTCGAGCACCATGATCCGATCGGCGATGTCCATCACCAGTCCCATGTCGTGCTCGACGAGGATCATCGCGATGCCGAGCTCCTCCCGGATGTCGAGCACGAACCGGGCCATGTCCTCGGTCTCCTCCAGGTTCATGCCGGCCACAGGCTCGTCGAGAAGCAGCAGCCTTGGCTCCATGGCCAGGGCCCGACCCAGCTCAACCCGCTTCTGTATCCCGTACGGAAGGAGACCAACGGGGTATTTGCGCCACTGCTCGATCTCGAGCAGGTCGACGATCTCCTCGACCTTGACGCGGTTGTTCATCTCTTCCCTCTTGGCCCTGCCGATCCAGATCGAGCCGGCGAGCCAACCCACCCTCGTACGCACGTGTCTTCCGAGCGAGATGTTCTCCAGCACATTCATATGGGCGAACAGCTCGATGTTCTGGAACGTGCGGGCGATGCCCTTTGCGGCCACCCGGTCGGGACGCATGCCTTTGATGCTCTCACCTTCCCAGAGAATCTCGCCTTCGTGCGGCCTGTAGACACCGTTCAGACAGTTGAACGTCGACGTCTTCCCGGCCCCGTTCGGGCCAATGATCGCAAACAACTCCCCAGGGTCCACATGAAACGAGACCCGATCAAGAGCCTTCACACCCTTGAAGGCAAGACTCACATCACGGAACTCGAGGAGTGGCAAGCTCAACTCAACCACCGCTTCCGTCGCTTGTAGTGCTTGACGTCGCGGAACGACTTTCTTTCGCCGGTTCCGTGTAGACCCAGATAGAACTCCTGGACGTCCTCGTCCTGGAGGAGCTTGTTCGGGTCACCGTCCATGACGAGCTTCCCCGTCTCCATGATGTACCCGTGATCGGCGATCGACAGCGCCATCGTGGCATTCTGCTCGATGAGCAGCACCGCCGTTCCCTGGTTGTTGATGTCGACGATGATCTCCTTCATCTGTTGCACCAGTTTTGGCGCCAGACCGAGAGACGGCTCGTCGAGAATCAGCAACCGGGGGCTTGCCATCAGCGCTCGCCCGATAGCCAGCATCTGCTGCTCTCCACCGGACAGGTACCCGGCCACCGATTTCTTGCGCTTGTCGAGCACGGGGAACAGCTCCATGACCCTTTCCCGAGCCTTCGCGGCGACACCCCGGTTGCGGTTGGTGAACGCTCCGGTGCGCAGGTTCTCCTCGACTGTGAGCTCGGCGAAGATACGTCTCCCCTCGAGGACCTGGGTGATCCCGGCACGGACGATCTCGGCGGGTTGCTTTCTGTCGATCCGCTTTCCGTCCCAGGTGATTGACCCCTTTGTGATGTCACCTTCGTGGACGTCGAGCAGACCGCCTATGGCCCGCAACGTGGTCGTCTTTCCGGCGCCGTTGGCACCCAGCAACGCCACGATCTGACCGTCCGGCACTTGCAGCGATATGCCACGCAGCACAAGCACAACGTCGTTGTAGACGACTTCCAAGTTGGCAATCTCCAGCATGGTGACTCCCGTTGGGTGGGGTGGCGACGCCACCCCACCCAACACACTCCTCCTAGGTCAACTCTCCTGTGCTACGTCAACTGTCCCCCGCTACATCAACCGCCGAGCGAGTAGCAGGCGCCCTCGAACGTGAAGGCCTGGGCCGTCGGACCCGAGTACTCGGACTCGAGGACGACGGTACCGGCTCCGCCGTTGGCGAGGTCATCGAGCGACGGCTGGGTTATGTAGCCGGTGCGCTGCAACTGCTCGTCCGGTGTGCCGACGTAGTTCTCCGTCGGTGCCAGACCGTTGAAGTCGAGCGCATCGAAGCTCTTGACGGCAGCCAGCACACCGGCCTGGGTCATGTCGCCGTTCTCGTAGGCCCTCAGCAGACCCTGGTGAAGGATCTGGGCCTCGACAACACCCTCGCCGTAGTAGTCGAAAGGCGGCAAGTCGGGACGGTACTCGGCCATCAGATCACGCACTTCCTGCGCACCCGCCGAGGTCCCCGACCACGGCTCGATGTATGAGAACCCGATCCAGTCGCCGGCGAACTGCTCCGCAAAGTCGGAGACGAGGAACGCCGTGCTGTACGTCGGGGCAGCACCGGTCCAGATGGCGTCGTAACCCTGGGCGATGGCCTCCTGATAGATGGCCGGGAACGTGAGGTTTGGCTCAGTAGTGACGAACGCCACATCGGCGCCACTGCCCACGATCTGGTCGGCTATTGCCTTCATATCCTCGCCGGGAATGATCCCACCCGACAGGTCGAGTACGACCTCCAGACCGAGGGCGTCGGCTGCCAGCTTGGCACCTGCGGCCGAATCGAGACCGTAGTCACCCGGCAGAGACGCTATCGCCACCGTGAGGTCGGTCCCGAACTCCGACGTCAAGTAGTCGAAGATGTTCATTGCCTCGATGCAGTAAGGCGTGCCGTGGTGGATCAGGCTCGAGCTGAACGCCGGATCGGTCCATCCCGAATACCAAGTCAACGGCACGGCAAGCATGCCCTGGTCCTCGAGATCGGGTTGGATACCGACCGTCTGCGGCGAGCCGACCGAGTGGCCGAACGCGACCACCTCGTCCTTCATCTCGTTGAAGCCGAGAACCGTTTGATCCGCCTGGTAGGAGGTGTCGAAGACAACGACCTCCACTTGAAGGCCATTGACCCCACCGTTGGCGTTGACATCGTCCCAGTACGCCTGGTACGCGTCGACTATGGGCTGGACCAGGAACGCAAACACCCCGGTCAGGTCCGTCAACAGACCAATCTTGATGACGCCCGCTTCGAGGTCGACCCCGATGTCGACTGTGGGCGGGACCATCTCCTCGGACCCGCCGTCGTCCTCCATTGCCTCGGTCGTCGTAGTATCGCCGTCGTCCTCCATCGCTTCGGTAGTCGTTGTGTCGTCGTCACCGGCGGCGGCGGCGGTGGTTGTCGATTCACCGTCGTCGTCACCGCCACAGGCTGCCACGATCAATGCCAGCGTAAGTAGCAGTATTGCTAGTCGTCTCATCACTTTCTTTACCCTCCCTCTTTCCTTTCTCATTTACTGTCCCCGGCCCGACCTGGACGGGGCAGAACTCAGTAGGTGAACGGCCATCCCTTCCAGTAGTTGCGGATGCGCACCCATATGCCGTAGAGCCCGAGCGGCTCGAAGATCAAAAAGCCGATCAGCAGCAACCCGTACAACACGAGATTGAACTGGAAGATCGTCAGCCCCGGGGACGTACCCGGCAGCGTCGAGATGATCCCACCGTCGCCGGCACCGGTCGAGACCACGACGTTGGCGAGCGCGGCGAACAGCCCCTCACCTTGCGCCGTCGCAGACAGCCATTCGGTGAAATCCTGGACGAGCCGGGGCAAAACGGTCACCAGCACCGCTCCGAGCAAGGTGCCGGCAACGGTGCCGACCCCGCCGATCAAGAGGATCGCCAGGAACTGGACCGATAGGAACAGGTCGAAACCTTCGGGCACCAGTCGGCCTATGAACGACGCATACAGCGCTCCGCACACACCGGCGAAAAACGACGAGATGGCGAAGGCAAGCAACTTGTGGCGCGCCTCAGCGACACCCATGACCTCGGCAGCCACATCCCGATCGCGAATCGACATGAAGGCCCGACCCACCCGCGTGCGTTGAATGTTCTTGGCAACGACGACGGTGAGGATCACCAGCGCGAGGATGAAGAGGTAAGTCTTGGCCTCTCCGGTGACGTCGACGCCCAGCCATGGCCCGTCGCTGCCCAGGTCGAGCAAGGGATCTCCCTCCTCGCCCCACAGCCGAAGCTCGAGAGGTGGGAAGCGGCGGCCCGACTGTGAGCCGCCGGTCAACGACGTCAGATTGATAAAGAGCCACTCACCGATAAAGACGAGACCGAGCGTCACGATTGCCAGATAGATGCCACGGACCCGGACCGCGGTTGGGGCGACGAGTGCACCGAGCAGCGCCGCAACCACCCCGGCTGCCGGTAGCCAAATCCAGATCGGGAGACCCATCCCGACGAGCCCGCTTCCCGTTGGTCCACCGAGTGCCGCTGCTGTGTAGGCGCCAACACCTAGGAAGAAGGCGTGGCCGAGCGACACCTGACCCGCCAGGCCCGAAAGGATATGAAGACCCAACGCTCCGATGGCAAAGATGCCAACCAACCCGAGGAGCACCATCCAATCGTCGTCACCGAGAAACCTGATACCGGGTATGACCTGGAGCGGCAGAAGCACCAGCAACAGGACAAACACGCCGGCCGCGCTCCGTTGGGTCCAGGTTGGGAGCAGGGACTGCTCGGAGTCGTAGGAGACGTAGAGATTCGGTCGGCCTCTCATACGCGCCTGATCTCCTCGGTTCCAAACAACCCGTATGGCCGGATGAGAAGCACGAGCATCATGAGGATGTAGGGAAAGATCCGGGAGAACCCGACGCCGAGGAACGACCACGCTTCACCAACCAGGTACGCCCCGGCATAGAGCTCGGCGAGGCCGACGACAAAGCCTCCAATGACGGCTCCCGGTATCGAATCCAGACCCCCGATGACAAGGGCAGGCAGTGCCCTGAATGCGAACAGGGCGGTGGCGTCCGGAGAGATGCCGCCCGATCTCGGAAACAGTGACGAGAAGACGCCACCGATCGCTGCGAGCCCGGCGCCGATGATCCACGCCAACGCAAAGATCCGTCCGGCGCCGATTCCCTGGGCCATCGCAGCTTCCTGGTCGAACGCCGTGGCTCTCATGGCAATACCGAAACGACTTCTGAAGAACCAGGCCATGAGACCGAACACGACGAAGGCCACGATGAAGGTCGCCAGCTCCGTCTTGGCGACGGTGACCGGGCCGATATCGAGCACGTCGGTCCCCCACGGGCTCCCGAGACTTCTCGTCACGACACCGATGTAGTCATTGGTCAGGGTTCGCACTGCGATGTCGAGACCGATGGTGATCATGACCACCGCAAACAACGGCTGGCCAATCATCGGGCGGATCGCCGCACGCTCGATGACCAGTCCGGCAAACGCGGTAACTGCTACCGCGACGAGGCCGGATAGGATCCACTGCACCGTCAGCGGCGCAAAGCCGAGATAACGGCCGGGGAAGTTGAGCACCGTTGCGAAGTACGCCGTGAAGTAGGCACCGACGGCGGCGAGGGCGCCGTGGGCAAAGTTGAGCACCTGGGTCGACTTGAAGATCAGGACCAGACCAAGGGCGAGCAACGCATAGATCGCCCCGAGGGCCAGGCCACTGGCGGTGGTATCAGCGAACCTCTCCAAGCCCCCAACCGTCTCCACCTGCGCCACAAGCATCAGTTGTACAGCTCCTCGACCAGGTCGTTGAACATGTCGAGCATGGCCCCTCGTTTGACCTTCTGAGTCGCCGTCAGCTCCCCGTCCTCGTGGTCGAGCTCTTTGGGCAGCATCCGGAACTTCTTGATCTGCTCCACGCTTGCGAACTTCTCGTTGGTCTTGTTGACCAGACCCTGGATCAGCTCGATCACCTCCGACTTCTCGGAGAGATCGCGATACGTCGTGTACGGAATCCCTCGGCGCAACGCCCAGTCCCCCACCGTGTCGAACTCGATGCCGATAAGAGCGGCGATGTACTTGCGACCATCTCCGATCACCATCGCTTCCTTGATGTAAGGCGACGTCTTGAGACTGTTTTCGATCTCCGACGGTGAAATGTTCTTCCCACCCGAAGTAATGATGATGTGTTTGATCCGATCGATGATCTTGACGTGCGTGCCGTCGACCCACTCCCCCACGTCACCGGTCCTCAACCACCCGTCGTCGGTCATCGTCTCCGCCGTCTTTTCCGGCAGCCTCCAGTAGCCGGCGAAGACACCGTCATGCTTGGTTTGGATCTCGCCGGTCTCTTCGTCGAGCCGCAGCCCGATCCCCGAGTACGGCTCGCCGACGGTGCCGACTTTGACCCTGCCGTGATAGTTGATCGTGGCCACCGCCGCGTTCTCGGTCATGCCGTACAGCTCGTAGATCGGTACCCCGAATCCCATGAAGAACTGGAGTACTTCCGGTGCGATGGCAGCGGCACCGGTCGCCGCCCAGCGGCAGCGGCGCAGCCCCACCCGCTCCTTGAGGGCACGGAACATCAGCGGATTGCCTACGGCATAAGCCAGACGGCTCTTCCAGGTGAAGTTGCCATCGTTGGCTGCACGGTCCCTGCCGATAAAGCTCGCAAGCGCGAGCCCAACCGTATTGAACAGCCGCTTCAGCCGGGTAGCGTCATTGAGTTTGAGGAGAATCGTCGCATGGATCTTCTCCCAGATCCGCGGTACCCCAAAAAAGAGCGTCGGCTGGATCTCACGCAGGTTCATCTGTACCGTCTCGATCGATTCGGCAAAGTTGAGCGTCACCCCCGCCCCACACATGGTCCAGGTCGAAAAAATCCGCTCGGCGACGTGACAGAGCGGTAGATAGGTGAGCACCTGGTCGTCGGGAGTGGGCGGCTTGCCATCTTGGGTGCGATGTTCTGTCATCACGATCCTGTCGATCGCAAACAATGAGTTCTTGTTGGTGAGCATCGCCCCCTTTGGCGGACCTGTGGTGCCCGATGTGTAGACGAGTGTGATGACGTCATCGTCCTTCGACTCGGCCATCCGTGCCTCCACTGCGCCGGGATGCTCGGTTTGATGACGGCGGCCTATGTCCATGAAGTCGTCCCAGAACATGAGACGGTCGTCCTCGTAGATACGCAGACCTCGCGGCTCCACGTACAAGATCCTCTCCACGTTGGGAAAGTCACCCGGTGGGGCATCGAGAATCTTGTCAACCTGCTCCTGGTCCTCGGCGAGATGAACCCGGGCCCCTGAGTCGTTGACCAGGTACTTGACCTCCGGCATCGGGTTGGTCGGGTACAACCCCGTGGTGATCCCCCGAATCGCAACCGTCGCCAGGTCGAGGATCACCCACTCCGGCCGATCCTCACTGTGGATCGACACGACATCGCCGACATCGACACCGAGAGCGAGAAGCCCGTGACCGGCGATGACGATGTCATCCCACAGACGTTGCCACCCATATTCCTGCCAGATGCCGAAGTCTTTCTCCCGCATCGCGATGCCGAGAGGGTCGACGCCTGCCCGGTCTCGCACCCGTGACGCAACCGTCTCAACCCCCGCTCCCCTGTCCGGGCTATCGACGCGCTCGACAGTCGCCGTCATAGCCGCCCTCCTCCAAGAACTCCCCAGCTCCGGCGCACACCATAGAGATTGCATACGGCAGATGTCGGGCAGATCGGGGTTTTCATGCTGAGATCCTCACGCTGAGATCCTCACGCTGAGATCCTCACCCCAACCACACGGAAGCGCCCGGCAACGAACGCAGGGTCGGTGAGCGAGGCGTTCCCGGCAGGGTTTGCCCCGGTGACATGGAAGTCGCTGAACGCCGCCGACTGGTTCACGTACAGTCCGCCCGTCAGATTGAACGCCACCGAGACCCCCGCATCGGTCGCGGCGTCGATCGCCGCCTCCAACACATCGTCGCTCGTCGTATATACAAGCCAGGTGATGGCACCGTGAGCGAGCGCTGATTCACGTGCCAGGGCGATGCTCTCGTCGGTGCCGGACGTCGCAATGACATAGACAACCGGACCAAACATCTCGTGCATGTACGCCGCCCTCTCCCCGGCATCGACTTTGACAAGAAGCGGTGACCTCACGTCGGCCTCGGGGAACGTGGGATGCACTATCCGCCGCGACTCCAGCACGACATCACCGGTGGCTGCGGCATCCTCGAGGCGGGCGATGGTCGCAGGGCTCTTGATCGAGCCCAGGATGTCACCTGCCCTCTGGTCGTCCGACAGCAACCCGCTGATCGCACCGGCCAGACCTTCGGCAACGTCATCGAAGGAGACATGGCCGTCACCAAGCTCGATGCCATCTCGTGGTACGTAGACGTTCTGGGGGGTGGTACACATCTGCCCCGAGTACATGCTCAGCGACACCGACAGGTTCCGGAACACACCCTTTAGGTCGGGAGCAGAGTCGATGACAACCGAGTTCACGCCCGCCTTCTCGGTAAACACGAGCGCGTGCGTCACGTTTTGCTCGAGCCAGTTGCCAAAGGCCGACCCGCCGGTGTAGTCCACGATGCCGACCTCCGGCCGCATGACCAAGGCCTTGGCAATCGGGTCATCGGGCGTATCGACGGCGAGCATCACCGTGTTGGGGTCAAATCCGGCTTCGGTGAGAACACTCCGCGCCGTCTCCACAAAGATGGCGAGAGGCAGAATCGTGCCCGGGTGAGGTTTGACGATAACCGGGTTGCCGGTGACCAGACTGGCGAAGATGCCGGGATACCCGTTCCAGGTCGGGAACGTGGAGACACCGATCGTCACCGCGATTCCACGCGGCCGGATTCGCCAATGCTTGTCGATTTGTAGAGGGTCACGCTTTCCCTGCGGCTTCTCCCATCGCATCGGCTTGGCCGGGAGGCGGTGCATCTCGTCATAGCCGTAGGCCACCGCTTCGAGACCCCGGTCGAGGGCATGCGGCCCGCCCGCCTGGAAAGCCATCAGGAACGCCTGGCCGGTGGTGTGCATGACCGCATGTGCCATCTCGAAGTTGTTGTCCTTCTGCCGGTTGAGGATCTCGAGACATACGCCGGCTCTCGTCTCCGGACCGGCCTTTCCCCAGGACTGCATCGCCGTGCCGGCGGCGTCGATCAGCGTATCTACGTCGGACACCGGATATGTGATCCCCAGATCGATCCCGTACGGGGACGTCTCCGCACCGGAGGTCCAGAGACCACTTGACGGTTGGTCGATCTCGAACGGCTTGCCGAGCCGCTGCCCGAATGCTTCCTCGCCGGCGCCTTGCGCCTCGTCACCGTAAGCACGGGGACTCTCGGGGTACGGGCTCCAGTAACCGCGGCTCTCTATCGTGGACAGTGCTTGTTTCAGCGTATCCTCGTGCTTGGCGAACAGCTCCATCTGTATCCTTTCAACTTGAATCCACGGTTGCAGATTGTCGGATCGCTCGATTGGCTCGTCACCACCAACGCTTTCCGCTCACACACCGATTTCCCGTTTCGGTGAACAACCAGAACTCGAGATCCCCCGGGCACATTGCTACATCGAGCGATTCCTCCTCCCCAATCCGTGGATCCAAGTTCAAGTCCTCTCGAGCAGCATGCTTATGCCCTGACCGACACCAATGCACATGGTGGTCAGGGCGAATCTCTCATTTGTCGACTGGAGTTGGCGCACTGCCGTCGTCACCAACCGCGCCCCCGTCATACCCAGTGGATGGCCGATGGCGATCGCACCACCGTCGGCGTTGACGTGATCGGCGTCGTCCGGCAGCCCCAACTGACGCAGACATGCCAGCGACTGGGATGCAAACGCTTCGTTCAACTCGACAACACCGATCTCTCCAAGCCGGACACCGATGCGATCGAGCAGCTTCCTGGTGGCCGGTACCGGGCCGATTCCCATGATTCGTGGCGGGACACCCGCCGTGGCCATGCCGACGATGCGGGCTCTTGGCTCGAGACCGTGCCTCGCAACAGCGCGGTCCGACGCAACCAGAACGGTGGCGGCACCATCGTTTATGCCTGAAGCGTTGCCTGCTGTGATCGTCCCGTCGGGGAAGATCGGCCGGAGCAAGCTGAGCTTGTCGAGTGTCGTGTCCGGACGTGGATGCTCGTCGTCGGCAACGAGGATGGGCTCGCTCTTCCGCCTGGGTACCTTCACCGGCACGATCTCTTTGGCGAGACGTCCGGCCTTCGAAGCGGCGGCGGTGCGCTGCTGGCTGCGCAAGGCAAAGGCATCCTGGTCGACGCGTGATACACCGAACTCCCGGGCGACGTTCTCGGCGGTGCCGGGCATCTCATCTTTGCCGAAGCGCTCGGCCAGGCGCGGGTTGGTGAATCGCCATCCGATGGTTGTGTCGTAGGCCTCGGTGGTGCGGCTGAACGCCGTCTCAGCTTTCGCCATGACCTTGGGTGCCCGGCTCATCGACTCGACCCCGCCGGCGAGGATCAGGTCGGCCTCGCCACATCTGATGGCTCTGGCGGCGTAGCCGACTGCTTCCATGCCGGACCCACACAACCGGTTGATTGTCGTGCCCGGCACGCTTACGTCGAGCCCGGCCAGCAACACAGCCATCCTCCCGACATTGCGGTTGTCTTCCCCCGCTTGGTTGGCGGCACCCATCACGACATCGTCGGTCGCGGCCCAATCAACCGAGGGGTTCCTATCGATGAGGGCGCGCATGGTCAACGCCAGCAGATCGTCGGGCCTGACCGTGGCCAGTGCACCGCCGAAACGTCCGACCGGGGTGCGGATTGCGTCGCAGATGTACGCATCAGCCATCGTGGTCGTCTTCCCTCAGTCTCTGACCGGTTGCTGCCCGTCTTGCGATGTACGGCGGCACCCGGTACCGGTCCTCACCAAATCCCCTGCGCAGGTTGGTCAGCACATTGGCGATCTGATTGGCACCGATCCGATCCGCCCACTCCAGCGGACCGGACGGGTAGTTGGTGCCTAGACGCATCGCGGTGTCGACATCTTCGGCGGCGGCGATACCCTCGGCTACTGTGTCTGCTGCCACGGCTACCAGCTGCGTCACGATGCGCATCACGACGAGCCCGTTACTGTCGTCGAGCCGGCAGACCTCACAACCGATTGCTTGGAACAACGCGGCTGCCCGTTCGAGGGCACCCGGCTCCGCTTGATCGGCTGCGGCAATCCCGACGAGATCTACCGACTCCCAATCGTGCACGAGGTCGAACACGACGACGTCGTGCGAGCCGAGCACCTGCGCCGCCGCCAACTCGGTGGCCGTCCTCCCATCGGTGGGCATCAGGTGCACTCCGTCGAAGATGAGGTGCCCGGGCCCACCGGCGGCTACACCATCCACCTCGACCCCGGCATCGAGGAGCCGCTCGACCAAACCAAGGGCCCAGCCAAGGTCTCCGTGGGCCTCCACGTTCGCCGGAGCCTGTTGCCGGCCCACTGTCACCGGTACCGGCTTGGGGGCATCGTCGCCGTATTCGTAGAAGCCCAGGCCCGTTTTGCGTCCCAGCTTGCCGGCATCGACCATGCTCTGCTGGAGAACGTGTGGGGCGAAACGGGCGTCGTTGAAAGATTGGGCAAAAACCGACTTGGAGACGGCAAGGTTGTTGTCAAGACCGATCAGGTCCATCAGCGCAAAAGGCCCCATCCGAAACCGACCGGAGCCGGTCACGACGGCATCGATCGTCGCGTAGTCGGCAACTCCGCTAGCGGCGAGCCTGAGAGCCTCACCGTAGAAGGGCCGGGCGACCCGGTTGACGATGAAGCCGGGGGTCGATGTGCAATGCACCGGGGTCTTGCCCCACGATGCCACGGTGGCAGTGGCGATGCGGGCAGCCTCCGGTGCGGTGTCGGCGCCGGAGATGATCTCGACGAGGGGCATCGCCGGAGCGGGGTTGAAGAAGTGCATGCCGACGAAACGCTCCGGGCGGAACAGTCCCGCAGCGATGGCGGTAACCGAAAGCGATGAGGTGTTGGTGGCGATGATTGCGTCGGGGCCGGCCAGCTTCTCGATTGCAGCCAGCGCCAGGCGCTTGACCTCCAGATCCTCGACGACTGCCTCGATAACCAACCCGGCCGGCGCGCATTCGGCCAGGAAGCCGCATTGGACAATGTTGTCCATGATCTGCTGTACCTCGTCCGCGCTACGCCTTCCCCTGGCGACGGATCGATCCAGACGTTCCCGGAGGTCTGTCAGCGCGCGCTCGGCCACTCCATCAACGGAGTCGAACAGATACACACGATGCCCTGCAGCTGCGGCGAGTTGAGCAATGCCGGAGCCCATCGTTCCCGCACCTACGACCGCGACTGGTGTGTCCTGGGTGATCTCTTGGGTCATCATGTCCCCCTGAACTCGGGTTCACGCTTGGCTAGGAATGCGGCGACTCCCTCGGCGTAGTCGGCGGACAGTCCCGCGGCTTGCTGAAGATCGCGTTCGAGACCGAGCTGGGTGTCGAGGTTGTTGCCGGTCGATGCCTCGAGCGCATGCTTGATCTTGGCAAAGCCACCGGTCGGGCCCGCGGCTAGACGACTTGCTGCGCCTGCAGCGACTCGAGTGAGCTCTGCATCGTCGACGACGTCCCAGATCAGCCCCCAACGGGCCGCGTCCTCAGCCCCGAGCGGCTCACCGAGGAGGGAGAGCCCGAGTGCGCGGGCCATCCCCACCCTGCGGGGCAGGAAGTAGGTGCCTCCCGAGTCGGGGATGAGGCCGATTCTGGCAAACGATTGGATAAAGGTGGCGGAGCGGGCGGCGTACACGAGATCGCCTGCGAGCGCGAGGTTCGCACCTGCACCGGCGGCAACCCCGTTGACGGCCACTACGACCGGCTTGGGCATAGTTCGCATGGTCCGCACCGCCGGGTTGTAGCGCCGTTCGAGCGATTCACCGAGGTCGGGCGCCACCGCACCCGGTGCCACCGCACGATCGTTGAGGTCCTGCCCGGCGCAGAATCCCCTGCCCGCCCCGGTGACCAGGACGGCACGAACCGTGTCGTCGGATGCTGCTCGAGCGAGCTGCCGGTTGAACTCCTCGAGCATGGCAACCGTAAACGCGTTGAGACGCTCCGGACGGTTGAGAGTGATCGTGAGCAAACCACGGTCGCTGGAGGCAAGGATCGGATCAGCCAACTCGACCCCCCTCGAGGATCCCGTCTGCAAAGAACGCCCACATCTCATCGGCGATGTCGTCGGCCGTCCGCTCTCCTGACGGTCGGTACCAGCGGATCACGGCGTTCAGCACCGAGAGAATGAAGATGGCCGTCAAGCCTGGATCCCGCACCGCGGTCACCCAACCGCCCGCGATGCCTTCGCGGATTGTGTCCCGGTAGGCTTTCTCATATGCATCCCGCATCGCGACGATCTTCGCTCTGTCGGTGTCCGGCAGAAAGCGCGACTCGAATAGGAATGTCCTGGCGTCGTCGATATGCCCGATGACTACATGGATGTGGCCGTAGACCATCTGACGGAGACGATCGACGGCGGAGCCATCGCTCTCGGCGGCCTCGGTAACGACTGCGTTGAACAAGGTTGCCCCTCGCTCAACGATCTCGATGAGCAGCTCGTTCTTGCCACGGACATGCGAATACAGCGACGACCCGAGCATGCCGAGCTCGTCACCGAGGTCACGCATCGAGGTTCCGTGGTACCCCTTCCTGGCGAACAGCCGGCTCGCCGCACGCACCACGTCCTCACGACTCCGGTTGCCGCCGGCGACAGCGGCAACGGGCGCGCCGGTCCCCTGTGATTCCAAGATCCTCCTCCTGTCCGACAAACGAACGATCGTTTGTTCGGCCCGACCGAGCGTAATGACACCGGGAACGGAGTGTCAACGAGTTTCGGAGGGAAAGATTGGCGATTCTTTGGCCTCGTCGATGAGGCATGTATGGGAATGGGTTCAGGGGCCGGTCCGATCCCCCTCGACCTCCTTCAGCTCACCTGCTCAGCGCGCACGGCCATGTGCCCGGCACCACCGTTTGGCGATTCCACCGCGAAGTGCCGGCTCACAGCGGGCGGATGCGGTGGGGAAGCACTGAACTCGTTACGCGTCGCGGCCACCCACGTTGCCATCCACTAGTCGGAATCGCAGGCGCGCTGACTGGTCCCTGCGAATTCGGGGACAGGTCGTGCCTCAGCTTCGGCCGCGGAAGCTGCGACTCCATTGCGTCCGATGTCTTCGATGAGCCAGTCCATCTCGTCGATTTCCCGCCGTTGCGTCTCGATGATCTCAACTGCGAGCTCACACACCCGGACGTCGGCGAGCTTCGACCGCTCACTGGTGAGAATCGCGATGGAGTGGTGCGGAATCATGGCGCTCATGTATGAGCGGTCTTGAACGGTCGCTTCGCTCCGTACGAGAAAAAGCCCCAGTGCGAACAGAGCCCCCGCTGCCAGCAGGATTGCGGCGTTGGCCTTCCAGTTGCGATACATGCCCAGCATGAATGCGAGCATTACGACGGCCATGGTGGCTCCCATCAGCATCACCATGAAAACACGTTGCTCGCTCCAGCGGACATGTGAGAGCTCGAAGGTGTTCAGATACGTCACGGCGTACATGACCACCATGGCAGTGATGATCATGGCCCCGAACCGCAGGTACATACGCTGGTCTCCGGCAGATCCCGTGGAGTGTCCGCTGGGTGCACCTTCTTGGACCGACGTCTCTTCCTGGTGAGCCATCCTGCTCCTTCAATGCGTCGCCTAGGTATGCCATACCCGAGATCGGTCGCAAAGAAAACGCGGGCGCACGATCTGTCATCCGCGACGCGAGACGTTGGTCGGGCGGTGCACGCTCGCAGACCACGTGGTTGACGACCCCGGGTCGGAGGTCAGCGTGGTCTACTCAGGCCCGTCGAGGTTTGATGCGTTGGCGACGTTTGGGAATCGCGAGGTCACGATGTAGGTGGTGTGCTCACCCACGTTGACACCGTGATCGGCGATTCGCTCGAGGAACCTGCCCATGCGGGTCAGGGCGATGCCGGGCTCGAGCCCGATTGATTCACTCTCGATCCCGATCTGCCGGTAGAAGTCGGCGACCAGATCGTCGACGACATCGTCCTCCTCGTCGAGCAGCTCTCCGGCGACGGAGTCCATTGCCCCAAATACCTCCATCGACTTGGCAAACAACGCCGTGCTCTCCTCCACGAGACGCTCCAACAGCCCGCGGAGGTGAGGGGAGTCGGGGAACGCGTGGATACGGTCCAGGGCATTCACGAGGTTCACGACCAGGTCACCGGACCGCTCGAGCTCGTAGAGGATCCGGGTAGCCGAGACCAGGAAACGGAGATCACCGGCGACGGGCTGCTGGAGCGCCATCGTCTCGAACGTGAGTTTCTCGAGCACCGCATACCGTTGATCGATCTCCTCGTCCGCCTCGACGACCGATGGGATCAGGTCGACCCGGCTCTCTGTTATGGCCAGCCCGGCACGTCGGGCGTTCTCAACGATGAGCGCACCCATCTCAACGATCCCTACTCGTATCTCGTCGAGGGTCTCTGAGAAGTGGTGCCGGGTTTCGTCGTGACGACCGCCCTCGTCGGCGCTTGGATTGTTCTGTTCCTTAGCCTCCATGGCGGCTCCCGTCTTCGAGAACTTGTGTGCGCAGCTTACGGTCACCACCCGCCTGTGTCAGCCATCGAAAGCCCCGGCCCGAGTAGGGAGGAGCGCCGGCTGGGTCGGCGGAGGAGCCCCGTCCCAGCCGGCTTTGCGGTAGGACCGCGACGACCCGACTCACCGGAAGTTAGAACCGCGACGTTGCCTCAATGCGATGCCAATGTGAACTCACGTTGAATTGTCGACCGATGGCGGGTAGGCGACTCTTCAGGGGGCATCGCCACTCCTATAGTCGGTGACGTGCCGATCATCTATCTGCCGCTAGCGCTCCTCTCGGTTTTGCTTGTCGTTGTGATCTGGCGGCGACACCAAAGCCACCAGGCCTTCCGCCGGGAAATGAAGGACGCCCTCGGCGCCTCCGGTGACAGCCCGCATACGCTCGTAGGCACGGCTGTCAAGCTCGTCGAACAGCTTCGGCAGGTCGAGCTGCGCTCAGATCGGTTCGACAGCGTGCTCGAGACCATCACGATTGGAGTGGTCATCATCGACGAGCGCGGCAACCAAGTCTTCGCCAACCCGGCTGCGATGGCATACACGACCGGACGTGGTGGCGATGCCGTCGTCGGCATCAGGATCAAGGAGTTGCTCCAGCTTGTCGCCGATACCGGGCAGGCCGAGGAGCAGGAGGTCGAGGTCTTCACCCCTTCGCAGCGCACCATCGTCTTGAAGGCAATGCCTCTGGCTTATGGCAACGAGCGCCTCGGCATTGCTCTTTTCTCCGAGGATCACACGCCCAAATCTCGGGTCGACGAAATACGACGGGATTTTGTCGCAAACGCGAGCCACGAGCTGAAGACCCCGCTGGGTGCCTTACGACTGCTTGCAGAGGCGTTGGTCGCAACCCGGGACCCAACGCTCCAGACTTCACTGAGTGAGCGAATCCAATCGGAGGCCACGCGGATGACCCGGCTCGTTGAGGACATCCTCGACCTTTCGCTCGTCGAGGCCCACCAGACGGTGCGAGGCGTCGTTGAGATATCCGACGTCGTCGACGAGGCAGTTCGCCAGGTGACACTCGTGTCCGAGGCGTTGGCCGTCCCGATCGAGGTCGAATGCGATCGTGTCGAGGTTCTCGGTGACCACCGTCGTCTCGTATCGGCGATCGCCAACCTCATCGAAAACGCGGTCAGCTACACGAGAGCAAAGGGAATCGATGCGATCGAACCGGTCCAGGTTCGCGGCTACCGGTCCGAGGATCGGGCTCTCATCGAAGTCGAGGATCACGGTATCGGCATCGCCGAGCGTCACCTGGCCAGGATATTCGAGCGCTTCTACCGGGTCGAAAAAGGTCGCAGCCGAGCCAGCGGTGGGACCGGTCTGGGATTGGCGATAGTCCGGCACATTGTCCAGAATCACTGGGGCGAGGTGAAGGTCGACTCCGTGCCCGGGAAGGGCAGCACCTTCACGGTCGTGCTTCCGGCACGGGAGAACTGACATGCTCAACGTACTGATCGTCGAGGATGAGCCCAGCTACCTGGAGGCGCTGCAGATAACTCTCGAGCCCGAGGGATTTGCCGTGGCCACTGCGATGGACGGGCGAACCGGCATCGGGTCGTTTGAGGCAAACCATCCCGACATAGTCCTGCTCGACCTGATGCTGCCGGATCTGAGTGGTCTAGATGTCCTTCGCCGTATCAGACAGAAGTCAGACGTACCGGTCATCGTGGTTTCCGCCAAGAGTGCCGAGGCGGACATTGTCACGGCGTTGGAGCTTGGCGCCGATGATTACCTCACCAAGCCCTACTCGACACGCGAGCTGATCGCCCGTATCCGTGCCAACACACGACGCGTCGGCGACCCGGAACAGGATGTGCTCACCGCAGGCAACGCCGTTCTCGATCCCGGGCGCTACGAGATCCGCATCGGTGACACCTCCTTCGCCCTTGCCCGCAAGGAGTTCGAACTGGCCCAGCTGCTGATGGAGCGGCAAGGCAGGATCGTCACGCGGGAGACTCTTCTCGAGCAGATCTGGGGGATCGATTGGGGTGACTCGAAGAGCCTCGACCAGCACATCCGCCGGCTTCGCAGGAAGTTCGAGCAAGTCTTGGATGCCCCGCATATCACGACGGTGCGTGGTGTCGGCTACCGGCTCGAGCCATGAGCCGCGACGATCTCATTGGCCTGCTCGACGACCCCGGCTCCCAGCTCACCAGCAGCGACCCGGCGGTGCGTCGCATCGCCGTCGCCGCCACTGCCGGTCATCCGCAGCTGCACGCGATCATCTCCAATATGCTCACAACCGACCCCGACGGGTCGGTCCGCCGCGAGTGCGCCGAGGTACTGGGGCATAGCGAGCTCCGCCCGGTTGGAGTCATAGAGACGGCCTGCTCCGACAGCGCTGTAGAGGTGCGAGAAGCCGCAGTGACCGCGCTTGGGGAGCTCGTGTCGGTCGATTCGGTTCAACTGCTTATCGAGATCGCCCGCGACAAAGTCGAGGACAAGCTCGTCCGGGAGGCAGCGGTGGCATCGTTGGGAGCCATCGGCGACGACCGCGCCCTGCCGGTCTTGCTCGACTTGATCACATCCGGCCCGCCCCAGATTCGGCGGCGCTGTGTGCCCGCCCTGTCTGTATTCGACGGCGACGACATCGAGACCGCCCTACGCCGGGCTGCGCGAGATCGCAACCCGATGGTCCGTGAAGCCGCAGAAATGGTCGTAGGTCGAGCCGAGCCGGAGTAGCCCCGAGCAGTAATCCCCCCATTTTTCGGGGGGATCGAGGAGCGCAGCGACGGAGGGGGTGGCAGCCACGGCATTGTCCCCCTTCCAGGGGGACAAGGAGCGCAGCGACGGAGGGGGTGGCAGCCACGGCATTGTCCCCCTTCCAGGGGGACGAGGAGCGCAGCGACGGAGG